>Ga0247727_10000047_pt1 | contig 244133 bp, 229 predicted proteins | sample WisWelCaveWW1625_FD_202498 | JGI IMG/M metagenome (GOLD analysis project Ga0247727, IMG submission 202498) | Biofilm microbial communities from Wishing Well Cave, Virginia, United States - WW16-25 | ecosystem: Environmental > Aquatic > Deep subsurface > Groundwater > Cave microbial mat... | reverse complement strand
ATGCTCGGCTACGTACACGAGAAGCTCTTGGCCTCCGGCGCCATGGACGCCTGGTTCACTCCCATCCAGATGAAGAAGGGCCGTCCCGGAGTGATGCTGTCAGCGATATGCCCGGAGGCTGACGAGGCCGACGTCGCCCGCCTGTTGCTCCGCGAGACTTCCACGCTCGGTGTCCGAGTGCGCCCGCTGCACCGCTGGGAGGCAGAGCGCGAGATTGTCGAGTTCCAGTCTTCGCTCGGACCCGCCGCCGTCAAGGTTAAACGCATCCCCGGTGAACGACCCTCGGTCGCCCCGGAGTACGAAGCATGTAAGCGGTTGGCGGAGGCTCAACGCCTGCCGCTGGCGGAGGTCTACCGGATCGTAATCGCGGAGGCGGAGGCCTCCTTGCAACACGATTCGTCTGCCGTATAAAAGGGCACCCCGACTACCTTGTGTGCGCGCCGGGTCTTTTTGGTAGCCGGGGTAGGGAGGATAGGGGCTAATTATCGAATTATTAATCGCGAATGTATATCGCGAGTTGTATTATTTCGAATCGCCCGGCAACCGTCAAGGTGCCACATGGCCAATGAGCGAGAATTTTTCAAAATAGTTCGCAGACGGCGTCGCTCTAGCGCGACTTAACCACTACTGTGCCGCCGATGATGTCATGCAGTCCACGCTTCTCGCTCGAGAAGGCGATCATCAGGTACCCGATCCCCAGGAGAAGCGACGACGGGATATATCCTATGTACCTCAATAGGGCATTCCCAACCTCCACCGGCTCACCGTTGGCCATCACCACCTTCACGCCCATCGCCATCTTGCCTGGCGTCGACCCATCGGCGCCCACCCAGAATCCGACGTGATAGAACGCCCCCAGCGCGACCTGGAACGCGATAGCGGCGAGGAAGTCGTTGACCATCAGACTGATGATCAACCCGAGGATGTTCAGAATGATCGAGTCGATGAACCAGGCGACGAACCTCATCCAAAACCCAGCGTATTCGAGAGTGCGCTGCCCCGCCCGAAGCTCTCGTATCTCTGTGCGGCAGAATGCGCAGAAATTGGCGTCCGGCGACACGGTGGCGCCGCAGTTAGGGCAGAACACCGATCGCGCGCCGGGCGCCGCCGGCGTTATCGCCGCGCCAGCCTGCTCCCCACGTTCGGCGGACCGCCGCGCCGCCTCGTCTTCCTCGGCGCGCTTTTCCGCCAGGCAGTTGTCGCAAAACTGGGCAACGCCCTCGATCGTCGCGCCACAACGGATGCACCTGACCATCATTGGATACTCGATTTGCTAAAGAGCGTACTCGTTTAACTATCAACGAGTCAAGTCGAGGCGCTGGTCTCTCTTAGCAGGAACCTCTCCACCGCCCAGGCCACACCATCGTCGTCGTTCGTGGGCGCGATATGCAGCGCCGACCGCCGCACCTCATCCGGGGAGTTTCCCATGGCGATCCCCAGGCCGGCCAGCTCGAGCATGCCCAGGTCCGATTCCGAGTCGCCCATGGAGATCGTCTCGTCCGGGGCGATCCCAAGCTCGCGCAACACGAGCTCGAGGGCTGTCCCCTTGTCCGCGTCGCGATGCGTCACGATCGCGTAGTGGTTCGAGTTTATCGGCCGGTTCAGCGAGAACTTTGCGCGGTTAGCGAAAGAGGGAATAAATCGCTCCTCCATCGCCTCCACCGAGTCGCTCCCGTAGGTAAGCACGCAGGTGGCCGCGCCTTCATCGATGTGATCGGAATGGCGCTCGGCGATCGTCAGGCCGCCGGGGAGTTTCTCGGGGATGACCCCTTCTCGCATCTGCATGTACGTGGTATTGCCGATCGTCGTGAACATCTCCCAACCGCGCTCGTCGCCAAGCGCCGTCACCTCCCGAGCGACGTCGGCATCAACGTAGAGGTGCTGCAACTCGGGGCCGTCCGGACGCCTGACCAGCGCACCGTTGGAGCAGATTAGCGGCGTGTCAATGCCGAGTCGGTTCGCCGTGCGTAACGCGAGGCCGTAGAAACGCGCGGTGGCAAAGACGATTTGAACGCCCTTCTCCATCGCTTTCGCCAGCGCCTCCGCGTTTCCGTCTGAGAGGCGCATGCTGCTATTCAGGAGCGTGCCGTCGAGGTCCAGGGCGAGTAGCTTGAACACGAAATCGAGCGTCATTATAGCGCCGTTGCGCGATGTGGTGCTTTAGACGTGAAGGAAAGGAACATATTCGGCCAGCGAATGTGGATAACTTCCTTGACGCGGTCTCGCTGAGGTGTAGCATTGTTAGCTGGGGGTGCAGCCGCGTCGTCAGGCGCGTCGTCAAGGAGGCTGGCAAATGCGGAAGTCATTCCATAGCCCCTCACTCGTCAAGGACATCAGCGCACTGGCTGGTCTCTACCGCAACGTGTTCTGGATGATGGGCCACAAGGTCAACTACAACGAAGAGCTCCTGCCGGCAAAGTTGCGTGCCCGCGTTTCGGATCTACATCGCGAAGAGCGCGACGAGGTAACGGCAGGCAGCCGCTAATCAGTATTCGAATCCGGGGCAAAGGCCGAGCGCTTGCTCGGCTTTTCTGCGGTCACGATCGGAGCTTCGGTAAAACATCGCTAGCGTAAGCTTCGACGTGCGCCATGAAATCGCCAAGCGAGCGGGCGATCGGGACTAACACGAAGTGCTCGACGCCGGCCTCGGCGAAATCGCCCAGCCGCCGCACGCAATCATCGGGGTTTCCCATCACCACGTAGCGGTGGACGATCTGGTCGAACGGCTGGTGGTAGCGGCGCGATAGATCGGCGACAGCGGCCTTCTTTCCCTCTTCGTAGCTGTCGGCGAGGGCAACGAACTGATAGATCGCGCCCGTGACCGCCGCGGGATCCCGACCCGCCTTCTCAGCGTGCTCGCGCGCCTTTGCCAGCCCATCGCGGAAGCGCTCGGGCGAGAAGAGGTACGGGAAGTAGCCGTCTCCCAGCAACCCGGCACGGCGGATCGCGGCATCAGAGCGTCCCGCCACCCACACCGGCGGTCCGCCAGCCTGTGCCGGTTTGGGCATTAATGTCACGCCGTTCAGCTTCGTGAAGCGCCCGCCGAACGAGACGTTGTCCTTCGTGAACAGCGTCTTCATCACCCGCAGCGCCTCATCCGTTCGCGCGCCGCGTTCCCTGACCGGGACGCCAACGGCATCGAATTCCTTTGGGTACTCGCCGCCGATGCCCACGCCCAGTGTCAGACGGCCGCCCGAGATGATATCGACGGAGGCGATCTCCTTGGCTGCCAGCGCTGCAGGTCTCAGGGGCAAGAGAAATACCGCTGTACCGAGCCGGATTCTGCTGGTGCGCGCGGCCATCGCCGCCAGGGCAGTCAGCGCATCGAACGTTGGGAAGTAGAAGAAGATGTGCTCGCTCGTCCACGCCGAGTCGTAGCCGAGTTCCTCGATGCGCTCGACATCCTGCCACTGGTGCGGGAGGAGGTTGACGCCGAACTTGAGTGCCTTGCTCACGCGCCAAAGGGTAGCACAGGCGGCCTGTGGTTGACGCTCGCGCGCGTCTTAACCGTCCATCAACCAGCGAGCCTCCGTTCTCACGTAACGTTCGCCCCACACCTCCGTCTCACCAACTGGAAGCAGTTAAGGGCAACAGGAGGCAATCGGATGAAGCACTTACGCAAGGGGCTCCTGGCGCTGATGGCGCTGGGAATCGGAACGGCCGTAATCGGCGGCCTCAGCACCGCTCTGTTTACGGACACGGCGCAGATCCAGAACAGCACGTTCACCACCGGCACGGTCGACATCGACCTGACGGACAATAACGAGACGTTGGCAGATAACCTAGCGAACACCCAGATCACGTTGACGACGATGGCACCGGGCGACAGTGTCCAGCCCATCACGGGTGTCACGGCCACGAACAACGGAAGCCTGGCGCTCCGCTATGCCCTGTACGCGTCTGGAACGAACGCGGACAGCAAGAACCTGGTTAGCCAGCTGCAGCTCTCCGTCCGGACCGTAGACGTCGTCACCGCCGACGGCAACTGCGACGACTTCGACGGGACCGCGCTCGCAACCAACGCTACGGTAAGCACGACTTCTACCTCCGTCTTCGGTAGCAGCACGGCGGGCTCCCAGGCCGGCGACCGCGCCCTTGCGGCTGCGGCAGCCGAAGTGCTCTGCTTCCGAGTGTCGCTACCAACCACGGTTGGCAACACTTACCAGAACGCCACCACGACGCTAACGTGGGAGTTCCTCGCAGAGCAGACCGCGAACAACTAGCCAGATCCAGACACTTGAACCGTCAGGGCCCCGCTGTTCGGGGCCCTGACGTTTTTCAGATCCGGTAACAGTGCGGGAATTTGCACGTCTAAATCTGCGGATTGACTTCATGATTACGACTGCCAGCCACATCCGCTCCCGCCGGCGGCTGGGGCGCACCGCCGTAACCGGCGGCGCTTACCTAGCGAGCCTGCTTCTCGCTTTCGCCATTCTGTTGGTCCTCGGCACGGTGGTGCTCACGCGGGTGCCTGTCCTCGGCCATCGCGCGGTGATTATCAATGGCGGCAGCATGGAGCCCACGGTCGTAACCGGCGCGCTGGTCTTCGCGAGGCAGACAGGCCCCGATTCGCTGCAGGAGCGCGATATCATCACCTTCCGCTATCCCGAAAGCAAAGTGACGGTCACGCATCGCATCATCGGCTCGCGGGTCGAAGGGGGAACTCGCTGGTTCACCGTGAAGGGAGACGCCAACAGCGCAGCGGACCCCGAGCAGATAAGCTTCGAGACCGGGCAGGCTTATAGAATGCTGTTCTCCGTACCGTACGCCGGATATCTCTTCGCCTATCTCGGCAGCATTTACGGCACGCTGGCGCTCGTCGTCCTTCCGGCGGCAATCTTGATGGCCTTGCAGTTTGCACCACGCAGACGGCCGCACGGCGCCGAAGCAACCGATGACATCGAGACGCCGCCCGACGCCGGAGCACTTTTCGGAGTCGCTCAAGTGCCAGAACTTACGCCGACTGAGGAGAACGAAGTCGACGCATTGCTGAATCGTCCAGTGTCGGCGCGGATCTTTGACCCGGACGAGGCGCGGGGCGACATCGAGGCCTTCGGCGGGTCGCTGGTCGAGGGTGGGACGCAACCCACGGGGGCGGAGGAGCCGGCGGAGACGGTCGAACGCCCCTCTGTAAGGGCCCTCATTCTCCATTCTCCGAAAGTTAGACGACGAAAGAAGGTGAGCCGGCAGGGCCAGGGGGCGCTGCTCCTCGTAGCGCTACCCCTGCTCGCGGTTGGGGTTAGTTACCTGTTGAGCGGTAGTGGTGATGGGCGAAGTGCGAACCGACCAGCAGCGCGACGCTGATAGAGCGCCTCAGCGCGCGCGGCGCGGCCCCATGAGATGGCTGGCAGCCGCCGTTGCCGTTGGACTGGTCGCCTCCGTCTCAGCCGTGGCCCTGGCCCTATCGACGGACACCGCCCAGATTCAGAACAGCGACTTCACGACCGACACGCTCGACGCGCCGACAAGCCTGGCAGCAACAGGTGGGCTGACAATCAGCCTGACGTGGACGGCGACGAGCGACACTTACGCTGCGGGTCACCGGGTATACCGCGCGACGTCAAGCGGTGGGTCGTACAGCCAGATTGCGCAGCTGACGCCGCGCACGACCGTGACCCATATTGACAACCCGGGAATCGGTACCTGGTTCTACGTCACGAAGGCCTACGTCCAGAACTGGGAGAGCGCCAGCAGCAACGAGGTCTCTTGCACGCGGACCATCCTGACCTATAGCTGCTGATCAGTTAAACGCTTCGAGATCACTCGTCGCCAGCTTCAAGGCGTCCTTGTGACTCGCGATGCGAATCTCAGCCCGCGCGAGATCGGGGTCGATGGCGATAATGCCGAACTGCCCCGGCGCTGTCCAGCGCGCGTTCCCTTCCTCGTCAACGACCTTGACCTTGGCCTTCAGCCCGTCCAGGATGCCGCTGTAAACGATGAGGAACTCGAGAAGGTCGTCGCCGGAGTCCCAGCCAAAGGAGAGCTGGACGACGATGCGCTCGGGATCGGCCTCGTCGCGGTAGAGCGTCGACCAGCCTGATCCCCATCCGTGCGCCGCAGCGCTCGCAGCTTTGTTGTCCTTCGCCAGCGTCAGGGCGTAGTTGAACACGTCGTACATGCCGAACTGAGAGGAGTCCAGGAGCTTCCAACCATCCAGCAGCTCAGTAAGGTCTTTAGGAGCCCGAGTATTGGCAAGCTCGCTGGACTTGTACTTCGCAACGTTTAGTACCTGCTCCGTCGTGGCCGGGGGATCTGCGTACGCCGCGTCAACCGCCTTCCAGCCGCCATCGTCGTAGAGCTGCCTTACGAACTTCGGGCATTCGCTGTAGTTGAAGGTGAAGTCGCGAAGGAGGAACTCTGGCAGATCGCTCGACGGTTCGTCCGCTCCAGCCGCCTTCCTCTCGGCGCCAAGCTTCTTGCGCCAGTCTTTCCCAAACACCTCTACGGCGTAGAGCTCCTCCGCCAGCTCAGCATCCCCTTCAATGAGGCAGTCGATCGTCGCCGAATACTGTGAGTAGCCGTCCTCTTCGAGGTTGCCCCCTTGATAGTCTTTGCGAATCGCCTCGATGTCGTGCGTCCCGTCCTGAAAACTGTGCACGTACTCGTGCGCCAGTGTCAGCTCGTCCTGGATGCTGATCTCCCGGTTACCTTCCCCTACCAGTACCAGGCGGTTCTCCTCTATCAGGTAGAGCCCGGCGATAAGGCCCGTATATTCCTCCGACAAGACCTTCTCGAGATCAACAGCGGGGCCGATCAGGCCCAGTGTCGTTAGCACCACGTCGTACGCTTCGAGATCGGTCTGCTCTTCTTTGGAAAGCTGTTTGATCTGGTCGCTGCCGTATTGCTTCAGCGCCTCCGGGCTGACGATGCCCTCGATTACGCCTTCGTAAGGGGGAAGGCCGCGCATTTTGGACACGCGATCGCGAATCTCGTGAATCCGCTTCTCCAGCTTGGGCGGGAAGGGCGCGACGGTCGGAAACGGGACCTCCTGCGCGCCGCCACCGCAGGCAGACACCGGCAACAGCAGGGCAGCGATGAACGCCCCCATGGCGATTCTTGTGCGTACGTGCATTTGTACCTTCCTCCACTCCGGCGCGAAGCACCAACTGATAAGAACGTCGAGGTGGGAGAGACGTTACAGATCGAGGGAGGAAGAACCAGGTGTCTTCAGTCACCAGAACGGCGCGGTCAACCAGTTCCAGACGGCCTCCACAGCCTCGAGCGAGCTGAAGCCGTCGAACCAGCGGCCAACGTGAAGCGAGTATTCGTGGAGCAGCTTCCCCGCGAGAAGAAGGGGCAGGGCGGCCGCGAGTTGCGCGCGGGAGTAGGAGAACCTGACGTTGAAGAACTGCACGCCGGCGACGAAGACGAACCAGAACTCGAAGACGTTAGGGAAGAAGAGCAGGATGTCGCGCTCGCCGCTCACCTCGAAGGTGACGAAACCAGCCAGCCGGAAGGCGTAGAGACCTATCGCAATGTTGCGCGGGACGGCATCCCAGCGGAGGGCCACCGTCAGGAACGCGAGCATATAGACCTGGTCCAACCATTTGTCGAAGCGCTGGTAGTCCTTCACGCCACCGAGGTCGACGAGGTCCCGGATGAACAGATCGCTCAGGTCCATCAACATCGCGAGAATCGCGCCGACGAACGCCCAGCGCAGCACAGGGAGCGAGCCAGCCACGCGCACGGCCGCGATCAGGAGCATCTCCCAGGTCACGAGATCATTGTAGGACTCCCGTTCGTTGATGAGGTTCTGGTGCCACGAGCGGGGCTTGACCGCCGGCACCCGAACGAAGCCTCATCGGCCCGTTCGCCCTACGAGTGCCTCAGGGCGAACGGTCGGGAGGTCCCGAATCTGGCCGCGAGTTTGTTTGGCAAAATGAGGCGCGTCGGGCCAGACCTTGACGCGCACGTAAGGGTTGCGATAACGTTCAGGCCGAACCCCGGGAAGGAGCGTGCGATGCCCATAACCAAGGTCGGAGACGTCAATCTGGAGTACTACGTGGAGGGTAGCGGCCCGCCGCTGCTCATGATCATGGGCATGGGCGGCCAGGCGCTGTCCTGGGGAGAGCCCTTCCTCGAACGGCTGCGACCGCATTTCAAGATCATTCGCTTCTCGAACCGCGGGACCGGGCTCAGCGACAAGCCGGCCACGCCGTTCACGGTCCCCCAGATGGCAGATGACGCAGCCGGTCTGCTCACGGAGCTTGGTATCGAGCGCGCCCATGTGCTCGGGATCTCGCTCGGCGGGATGATCGCGCAGGAACTCGTGCTCAGCCACCCGCAACGCGTGGAAGGGCTGGTGCTCGGTTGCACCGCCTGCGGCCCCGGACACAGCGTGCCCACCTCCCAGGAGACGATTGCCAAATTCGGCGGTATCGTGAACCTGCCTGTCGACGAGCGGATCAAGCGCTTCTGGATGATCACCATCGCGCCGGAGTTCCAGGAGACCGGTGCGCGATTTCTCGATGAAATCATCGGCCACCATCTCAAGCAGCCGACTCCGCTGGACACCTTCGCCCGCCAGATGGCTGCCGCATCGTCGTTCGACACCTACGAGCGGCTGCCCCAGATCAAGGCGCCCACCCTGATCGTCCACGGCGATCGCGACCTGCTGATACCGCCCGGTAATGCAGAGGTCCTGCAGCAGCGGATCGCCGGCTCCCAGGTGAGGATAATCGCCGGTGTCGCCCACATGTTCTTCTGGGAGAAGCCGGAAGAAGCCTCAGGAGCGATCGTGGAGTTCCTGGCGAAGGTACCGGTCGGCAGGTAGCGCTCAACCAACAAACCCTCAGCGAACGCAGGAGGACCCGCATGAGACTCAAGGACAAGGTATCGATCGTTACAGGCGCCGCCTCAGGCATTGGCAAGGCCAGCGCCATCGTTTTCGGACGCGAAGGCGCCAAGGTCATGTGCGCGGACATCAACGCCGAAGCGGCAGAGGCGACGGCCCGCCAGATCGTGGACACCGGCGGCGAGGCGGCTTCGATCCGCGTTGACGTCGCCAGCGAGCCCGACGTCCAGGAGATGGTCTCGGCGACCGTGACGCGCTGGGGCCGGCTGGACGTGCTCTACAACAACGCCGGCATCGGCATCGGCATGCCCGTGACCCAGATGCCGGTGGAGCAGTGGGACAGGCTGATGGACATCAACCTCAAGGGCGTGTTCCTGGGCTGCAAGCACGCGATCCCGGAGATGCTCAAGAACGGCGGCGGCTCAATCGTGAACACGGCCTCAGACGCCGGCCTCATGGGCACGGCGATGCTCTCGGCTTACTGCGCCTCCAAGGGCGGCGTCGTGATGCTCACGAAGTCGCTCGCCGTCGAATGGGCGGCTCAGGGCATCCGCGTCAACTGCGTTTGCCCCGGCGTCATCCGCACACCCATCCTCGACCCGTTCCTCGCGCAGGCTCAGATGACCGGCCTCAAGCCCGAGGAGGTCTGGGAGCGCATGGCGCGGGCGCACCCGATCGGCCGCGTCGGCGAGCCTGAAGAGGTTGGGCGCACGGTGGCATTCCTGGCTTCGGACGACGCGTCGTTCATCACCGGCGTGGCGCTTTCGGTCGACGGCGGCTTCGCCGCGGGCCCGCCCGGCGGATTTATGCGCCCCCCCGAATAAGCCTGTACACTGCGTGCGGAACAATGCGCGCGATCGACACGAAAACGGAGCTTCTTGAGGCAGCGCTTGCCCTGAGGCCGTTGATCCAGCAGCACGCGTCCGCGGCGGAACGGCAGCGACGCGTACCCGCGCCGGTGATCGAGGCTCTTACCTCCGCGGGCGTGTTCCACATGTTCGTCCCCCGCAAGTTCGGCGGCGGCGAGGTCGACGTGGCGACGGGAGTGCGCACGCTGGAGGAGCTGGGGCGAGCGGACGGTTCGACGGGATGGGTGGCGATGATCGGCGCGACGACGGGATTGATCAGCGCCTATCTACCTGAGGATGTGGCACGGGAGGTGTACAAGCCCGGCGTGATCACGGGCGGCGTCGTCGCCCCGCGTGGTACAGCCGTCGCCACGGACAGCGGATACCGCGTTAGCGGGCGCTGGCCCTTCGCCAGCGGCTGCGAGCACAGTCAGTGGCTGGCCTGCGCCTGCTTGGTGCAGATCGACGGGGAGCTTGAGCGCCTGCCAAGCGGCGACGCGAACCAGCTGATGGTGCTGTTCCCTGCCTCTGACGTCCAGATCATCGACACCTGGCACGTCTCAGGTCTGCGTGCGACCGGCAGCCACGACATCGCCGTGGACGGCGTCACGGTGCCGCGAGAATACGCGTACTCCTTCTCATCCGGACGGCCGCTCCATCCCGGCGCCCTGTATGGCTTCTCCATGATGGGAGTGCTGTCGGTATGCATCGCGGGCGTCGCCCTCGGAATCGGGAGGGCCGCGATCGACGAGCTCAAGGAGATCGCCCCGAAGAAGACCCCGGCGGGCAGACGCAGAGCGCTCTCCGAGTGGAGCGTGGCGCAGATCGCGCTGGCGGAGGCGGAGGCCTCGCTGCGGTCGGGACGGGCTTTCCTGTTCGATGCGGTTCGCGAAGTGTGGGAGACGCTGGAACGTGGTGACGAAGCGTCAAAGGAACAGCGAGCGCTGGTACGCCTGGCGGCCTCGCAGGCGGTGCAGGGGGCCGTCGTGGCGGTCGACCTCGCCTACAACCTGGGCGGCGGCTCGTCGATATACGAGACAAGCCCACTGCAGCGGCAGTTCCGGGATATCCATACGCTCACTCAACACGTGATGGTCGGCCCCTCCAGCTTCGAGGCGGCCGGGCGGGCGCTGCTGGGCCAGGACGTGCCGCCCGGATTCCTTTAGGAGACGAGTATGGAACTCATGGACGCCATCATGACGCTGCGGGCCATCCGCCGTTTCAACGACGAGCCCGTAACGGAAGACGAGATAAAGACCTGCCTGCGCGCCGCCCAGCAGGCACCCAGCGGCGGCAACATCCAGCCGTGGCAGTTTCTCGTGATCACTGAGGCAGCGACCAAGGCCGAGATCGGCGACATCTATCGGCGTGCCTACGACCGCTACGAGCCGCTTGTCGTGAAGGCGACACCGCCGCCGCGTTCGGAGGAGGAAGGGCGGCGTCGTGAGCGGATACTGGCCTCGTCGCGACACCTGGCCGAGCACATCGGCGAGGCGCCCGCGCTGATCGCCTTCCTCATGCCGAATATCTCGATGACGCTGCAGGACGAGGAAGGCGAGCTGGATGTGGGCACGCCGTATGCCTCCGTATATCCGGCGGTTCAGAACTTCATGCTGGCCGCTCGCAGCCTCGGCATCGGCACGACACTGACGACGGTATACCGCGTGTACCAGGATGAGGTGCGCGCCATCTGCGAGATACCGGAACGGTACGAGGTCGTCGCTCTGGTGCCGATGGGACGGCCTACGGGGCGCTTCGCCGTCGCGGGCCGGCGACCGGCTGAGAGCGTCACCAATTGGGAGCGGTTCGGGAACAAGCGTCAGGAGCCCTGATGTCCATATCAGCTGAACTCGGCGAGATCAGAGAAGTTGGGCTCGATCAGGGCACGATCCGCTATCGCGAGCGTGGTTCCGGGCCGGTGATCCTGTTCGTGCACGGAGTGCTCGTCAACGGCGACCTCTGGCGAAAGGTAGTGCCTCTGCTCGCCGACGACTTCCGCTGTATCGCGCCAGATTGGCCGCTGGGCGCGCACGAGATGGCGCTCGACCCCGACGCCGACGCGAGTCCGCGAGGGGTTGCCGCAATGGTCGCGGAGTTTATCGAGACAGTCGGCCTCGATGATGTGACGCTCGTGGGTAACGACACCGGCGGGGCGATCTGCCAGCTCGTAATCGCGAGGCACCCGGAGCGCATCGGCCGCCTGGTGCTGACCAACTGCGACGCGTACGAGAACTTCCTCCCGGCGCTCATCCGGCCGCTGCAGTGGGCCGCACGCCTGCCCGGGTTCGGCCGTTTGCTAGCGCTGACGATGAGGTGGCTCCCAACGCGCCGGCAGGTCTTCTGGACGCTCAGCAACTCAGCCATGGACAGGCAGGTGACGGACGCCGCAGTGGGTCCGCTGGCTTCGAATCCGGCGGTGCGACGCGACGCTGTCACCTTCCTCAAGCGGATATCCGCCGCCGACACTCAGGCCGCTGCCGAGGCGTTCGGGGGTTTTCAGCGGCCGGTGCTTCTGGCCTGGGGTGCCGACGACCGCCTCTACTTCTCGCGAAAGTACGCCGAGCGCCTTGCGCACGACTTCCCCAACTCGCGACTGGAGTACGTAGATCACTCCCGAACGTTCGTGCCCGAAGACCAGCCGCGAAAGCTGGCGGAGTTGATACGCGGATTCCTTCTAGAGACGAAATCAGCTTGACTCCACACACCCCTGGATGATACAAAGTGACTACTCGGTTTGTTAGGAGGGTACACACGAGTTGAAGTTCGGGCTGATCTACGAGCTCCAGATGCAAAAGCCCTGGGGCGAGAACCAGGAGCACAAGACCTACCACGACGCTCTCGACCAGATTGAGCTCGCCGACAAGGTAGGTTTCGACTACGTCTGGGAGGTCGAGCACCACTTCCTCACCGAGTACTCGCACTCATCCGCCCCCGAGGTGTTCCTCGGCGCGGCCAGTCAGCGCACGAAGAACATCCGCATCTGCCAGGGCGTGGCGCTACTGCCGAATCCTTTTAACCACCCCATTCGCGTCGCCGAGCGTGCCGCCGCGCTGGACATCGTCTCGAACGGGCGCTTCGACCTGGGCACGGGCCGCTCGATCACCGAACAGGAGCTGGGCGGCTTTGGCATCGACCCGGCGGACTCGCGGCCGATGTGGGAAGAAGCGATCCAGATGATCCCGAAGATGTGGACCAGCGAGACGTTCTCGTGGCAGGGTGAGTACTTCAACGTGCCGCCGCGGCAGGTGCTGCCAAAGCCGATTCAGAAACCCCACCCGCCGCTGTGGATGGCCTGCACGCAACCGGAGAGCTTTCGCATCGCCGGCGCCAGGGGCCTGGGCGCGCTTTCGTTCGGCTTCATCGCTCCCGGCATGCTGGAAGCCTCGATCTCTCTATACCGCGATGCAATAACCGGCGCAGACCCGGTGGGAGACTTCGTCAACAACCAGTTCGCGGCGACCAGCTTCGCGTCGGTGGCCCCCACAGACGAGGAAGCGCTCGAATACGGCAAACCGGCCGCCAAGTTCTTCCAGGAGTCCATCGGCGTGCTGTTCGTGCCCTGGGCCAGGAAGGCGAACGTGCCTTCCACCTACCAGTACTACCAGAGCCTGGCACAGCTCGCCGAGGAGCGGCTCAAAGCCGACCCTGATGGGGCGGCGCGCTTCAAGGAGTCGTGGGACTCCGGCACGCTCTGCATCGGCAGCCCTGAGCGGGTGCGCCGAGCGGTGCAAAAGTATGTCGACGCCGGCGTGGACCAGCTAATCCTCATGGTCCAGGTAGGCCGTATCCCGCACGAGAAGGTGATGCAGACGATCGCACTGATGGGCGAAGAGATCATCCCCGAGTTTCGGGAGGTCGCCGCCGCCGTTACTTAGACGACACAGTCGGGGTACGCCACCCCGACGATTTCACGCCCATTTACCCCCCCTTGGGCGAGCGGCGGGCCGGCACCCTCCAGGCCCGCCGCTACTTTTTGTCCGACCGAGCGCAAGGCTCCTGAGACAACAGCCGCTTCCACAAATCACAGCCCGAAATTACATAACGGCTCTACTCTGCCGCCCCGCGCTCTGGCATAATGAGGCCGTTCTCGCCGGACATTCAGGTTAAATGTTTACGCACCTTCACGTTCACACCGAATACTCGCTTCTCGACGGCCTTTCGCGCATCCCCCGGCTTATGGATCGGGCGCGAGACCTTGGACAACAGGCCATCGGTCTGACCGACCACGGGGTCATGTACGGCGCCGTCCAGTTCTACAAGGAAGCGAAGGCCCGCGGGATCAAGCCGATCATCGGCATCGAGGCGTATGTCGCCCAGCGCTCACGACACTCGCGCGAGTCCCAGGACAAACAGCCGTACCACATGACCCTCTTGGCCAAGAACGAAGCCGGCTACCGCAATCTCCTGAAGCTTTCGACCAGAGCTCATCTCGAGGGCTACTACTACAAGCCGCGGATGGACAAGGAGCTGTTGGAGGAGCATCGAGAGGGGATCATCGCGCTCTCCGGCTGCCCGACGAGCGAAATCTCGCGCTACCTCGTGGACGCCAACTTCGACGAGGCCGTGAAGGCGGCCCGCTACTACAAGGACGTCTTCGGCGATTTCTACATCGAACTACAGGAGCACGGCATCGCGGAGTTCGAGTCGCTGGGGCGAGAGCTTCGCAGGCTGGCCGCCGAAACCGGGATTCCAGTCGTCGCGACGAACGACCTTCACTACGTCAAGACGGAGGACGCGCCTTACCAGGACGTACTCCTCTGCATTGGCACTAACACCACCGTCCAGGAAGAGAACCGGCTGAAGATGTCCGGCACCCCCGGCTGCTACTACCTGAAGTCCGAAGACGAGATGCGCGCCCTCTTTCCCGACCAGCCGGAGGCGATCGACAACAGCGGGCGCATCGCCGAGATGTGCGAACTGGAGCTCGAGTTCGGTCGCGCCCACCTCCCCTCCGCCGCCCTGCCCGAGGGCGAGACCTCGGACGAGCACCTCGCAAGCCTCTGTCTGGAGGGCCTGGCTAACCGCTACCCGAATGATCCCGAGGGGGAAGCCCGGAGCCGTCTCGACTACGAGTTGAGCGTGGTACGGGAAACAGGCTTTGCGGACTACATACTGGTCGTGAACGACTTCGCTCAGTACGCACGAGAACAGAGCATCTTGATGGCCGTGCGCGGGTCCGCTGCGGCCTCAGTCATCCTCTACTGCCTGGGTGTGACGGACATTGACCCGCTGGAATACGGCCTGGTCTTCGAGCGCTTCCTGAACGTGGAGCGCCGCGAGATGCCCGACGTCGACCTCGACTTCGACGACTCCCGCCGCGATGAGATGATCCGCTACGCCGCCGTCAAATACGGCCACGACCGCGTCGCCCAGATCATCACCTTCGGGACCCTGGGCGCTAAGGCCTCCATTCGCGACGTGGGCCGCGCAACGGGAATGAGCTACGCAGACGTCGACCGCGTCGCGCGGCTGGTCCCGACGATGCCAGCGTCATTCGGCGTCATGACCATCGACACCGCGCTGCAGGAAGGGCCTGAACTCCGCCAGCTCTACGAGGCCGACCCCCAGATCGCCAAACTCATCGATACAGCCCGGGAGCTGGAAGGCGTGGCAAGACACGCCAGCACCCACGCCGCCGGCGTCGTCATCGCTCCGCAGCCGCTGGTCGATTTCTTGCCGCTTCAGAGACCCTCTTCCGGCGACGAGAGCGCCCTGCCGACGACGCAATTCGCGATGTGGGATGTCGCCGAGCTCGGTCTCCTCAAGATGGATTTCCTGGGCCTCACAAACCTCTCTATTCTCGGCACCGCGACTCAGGTCATCAAGCAGACGCGCGGCGAGGAGATCGATCTGTCGCGATTGCCCGACGGCGATCCTCGCACATTCGCGATGCTGGTACGCGGGGAGACCTTCGGCGTGTTCCAGCTCGAGTCCGGAGGGATGACCCGCTACGTCAGGGAGCTGAAGCCGTCCTCCGTCAAGGACCTCGCCGCTATGGTGGCGCTCTACCGTCCCGGACCGATGGAGCACATACCCACCTACATCCGCGCCAAGCACGGCCTCGAGGAGATAAAGCATCCCCATAGAGACCTGGCCGGCATTCTCGCCGAGACACATGGCGTCATCGTCTACCAAGACCAGGTGCTACTTATCGCCCAGAAGTTCGCCGGCTACTCCCTCGGTCAGGCGGATGTCATGCGCAAAGCCATGGGCAAGAAGGTGAAATCCATCATGAAAGGCGAGGAGGAGCGCTTCCTCGCCGGCGCCGGGCGGAAGGGGTACTCCGCCGCGGAGGCTCAGCAGATATTCGACCTGATCGAGCCCTTCGCGGGTTACGCCTTCAACAAGGCTCACGCCGTCTCCTACGGCAAGATCGCCTACCAGACGGCCTATCTGAAGGCCAACTATCCGGAAGAGTACCTGACTGCCGTGATGATGATGGCCGGCGACCAGAAGCGCGTCGCCGAAGCGTTTGCAGAGTGCGTCCGCCTGGGCATAAGCGTCCTGCCACCCGACGTTAACAACAGCGTAGCGAACTTCGCCCTCGAGAAACAGGCCGACGGCCGCCAGGCGATTCGTTTCGGCCTCGCGAGCGTGAAAAACGTCGGATCGGGCATCGCCGAGGGTCTTCTCGCGGCCCGGCTCGACACAGGCCCCTTCGGCAGCCTCGAAGAATTCTTCGAGCGCGTGGACATACGGCACCTCAACAAGCGCGCTCTCGAGAGCCTCGTCAAAGCAGGCGCATTCGACAGCCTGGCCGAGCGCGCCGCTCTTCTCGCCAGCCTCGACCGCCTCATCGGATTCGCCCAGCGCACTCAGAAGCAGCGCGAATCCGGGCAGACGTCGCTCTTCGATCTGATGGGAGGGCAGGGGCCGTCAAGCATCTCAGGAGCGCAGCTGGAAGCCGCTCGCGAGGCGACACAACAACAGAAGCTGCTCTGGGAGCGCGAACTCCTTGGGATATACGTATCTGAGCACCCCTTCGCGCAGGCGGCAGAACAGTTGCGCGAGCACCTGACGTGCCGCATGGTGGAGGTCAATCTCGACCAGGCGGGCAGCGACCTGCTCGTTGGCGGCGTTGTCACGGGTACGCGCAGCCTGAGCACGAAAGACGGACGGGCGTTCCTTGCCGCTGAGATCGAGGATATGACGGGGAGCATTGAGGTTACCGTCTGGCCGGAGACCTATGAGCAGACGCGAGACCTGTGGCAGACGGGCAACGTCCTTGTGATGACCGTCAGCGTCAAGGCCCGCGACGAGCGTCTTCAGCTATCGGTCCAGAAGGTCGTACCGTTCACTGAGGGGTCGTTCGATCCCGCAGCGGTCGCGCCGGAGCCTACAACAAACGGCAGCGGCCGGAATGGAAACGGGTACGCGGGGAACGGCTATCGCCGCAACGGCAACGGCGCAGAGCGCAATGGGGCCTCGCATACTGCCGTAGCGCCGCCGCCGTTTCGCATTGTCCTGGAAGAGACGGCGGACCCTGAGGCGGACCAGGAACGACTGCGCGCCGTCGTCGGCGCGCTGCGGGATCATCCTGGCGACAAGGCGGTGCGACTCTCGATCCGCCAGAGTGACGGCGAGGAAATCGAGCTCGAACTACCACGCGCCGACCTGAGCCCGGACCTGTCGCAACTCCTCCACGACCTCGTCGGCCCGTGGGGGATAGTGGGGTGACATCAGTCCATTGACCATCACACGGAACCGTGTAAGAATTGGTGCGGATGATTGAGGTTAAAGTCGGCGAACAGCCACTGATCACGGATGGGTACAGACAGGATGCGAGTGTCACGCTCTACTCTGGTGACTGTAAAGGCTTGCTTGCCCAAATACCTACTGGCAGTGCTCAGCTTATCGTGACTTCGCCACCGTACAATCTTGGCAAGAAGTACGAACGCCGACGCGCCCTCACAGAGTACCTATCAGAGCAGGACGAAATCATCGGCCTCTGCGCAGAGCGCCTGGCACCCGGCGGCAGCATCTGTTGGGAGGTCGGCAACCATATTGCCGGTCCCAACGAAATACTGCCTCTAGACATAGCGCTATATCCTTACTTTGCCAAACGCGGCCTCAAGTTGCGCAACCGCATCGTGTGGCACTTCGAGCACGGATTGCACTGCTCCCAGAGACTCTCAGGAAGACACGAAACCATTTTGTGGTTCACTAAGGGTGATAAGTACACGTTTAACTTGGATCCGATCCGCGTGCCGCAGAAATACCCCGGTAAGAAGGCTTTCAAGGGCCCCCGGGTCGGGGAGCTTACCTGCAACCCGCTAGGTAAGAATCCCGGCGATGTATGGATCATCCCAAACGTGAAGCACAATCACATCGAGAAGACCAGTCACCCATGCCAGTTCCCCGTGGAGTTGGTTGAAAGGTTGGTCCTTTGTTTAACCGAAACCAACGACCTAGTCGTCGATCCTTACATCGGCGTTGGAACCACGGCGATCAGCGCCCTCCGGCACGGCCGTCGAGTTGCCGGGGCGGATACTAGTAACGAGTATCTGGCGATCGCACGTGAAAGGATTCTGCTGGAGTCGCGCGGCGAACTCAGGACGCGCCCGATGCGCAGGCCGGTCTACGATCCGTCATCTCCGGTTCGACAATCTATGCGGTATGAGGAATCTCCGATCCACCTCCGCCGCTTATTTGATCGCGCGTCTCGATCAAACGGGTATCGAACGGGATAGCCGTCACGGCCCGGCCAACAGCCGCCTGGGAATTGACATAGTTCGCCGCCGCCTCCTCATAGCATTCTCGCACTGGGGCGTAATTTTCTGGCTCGATACCGATGACCCAGATCGGCAGTGTGAGCGACATCTTTGCCCAAGGCAACTCACGCGCAACTCTCTCGAAGTGAGCGACATTTTCATCGATTAGATTGGCGAACCTCTGCGAGGGGACTACCAAAACTGCAACGTCGATCTCGTCCAGCGAATAAGACAGTTGGAACTTGAATACATCCGTATACCATCTGGCCATGTTGCCGAACTGGGCCTCAACTTGAAGTCGGCCCTTCTTATAGTCGCCTTTCAGGCCTGTGTCTGGCCCCGCGCCACGATCGCGTCGCACGATGCTTGGCTGGAGTTCCCAATCATTGGCTTCGAAGAGCCCATCAAGCTGATGGTTTAACGAGCGTTGATCCACTGGAAAGAATAGATACCTTGAGCCCGGCTGACCTCTGCCGCCAGAACGTGAGCGGCGCTTAACCCCACCTCGCCCAGGTTCCAAGTCTGGTGAGAGCAACGGTGCATCGGCCTGGGTTAGGATTTGAAGGAGTTCGTCTTTAGATACACGAAACGCTTCGTCATTCAGCACAGCGCTTGCATATCGGTAGTCGAAATAGCGGAGTCTCATGCCCTTTTCGCCCTCACTCCCTCCGCCCGCAGCAGTGCCTCCTTCATCGCCAGGCCGCCGCCGTAGCCCGTCAGCGAACCGTCGCTGCCGACGACACGATGGCACGGGACGACCAAGGGTAGCGGGTTCGTCGCCATCACGCGGCCCACGGCTCGGGCGGCGCGCGGGCTGCCGACTCGCTCGGCGATCCAGCCGTAGCTACGCGTCTCTCCCGCCGGGATGCGCATCGTCTCCTCCAGCACCGCGCGGCGGAACCCGGACAGGCCGTTCCAGTCCACGTGGATCGCCAGGTTGTCGTAGCGACCCGAAGCAAGCGCGCAGATGCGCTCGGGCAAGTCGGCCAGGTCGCCGTCGGACGCCGGCGTTTCGGCGCCTATCTCCATCGCATCGCTCAGCGCTTCCCCTTGCGCGACCCGCGGCAGCGTCGTTGCGCGCAGGCCGTGCTGCGAGAGGACAAGTCCTACCCAGCCGCGTTCGGTTTCACAGACGTGGAATGAGAGTGTTTCAGACACCGCGACCTCCTTCAAACGCCGCGATTATAGCACCGGCGCCTCGAATCTTCGTTGGCCGCGATGCGCACCGCCGCGTTACGATGACCGCATGCGATTCGTACCGGTCGCGGCCATCGTCCTCGCGCTCGTCGTCGCCTGCGGCGGAGGGGAGGCCGCCCCATCGGCGTCGCCTTCTGGGCCGATCGCCTTCCTGCGCACTCCCTCACCGACACCCACCGCTTCTCCCAGTCCGAGGCCTACCCCAACTCCGGCGCCGGCAATCTCTCTGACAGGCGGCTACGCCAGACAGGGAGGGTTCCTCCTTGCGCGTCTGTTGCACCCGCCTTCCGGACTGAACGCCGCGACCGTGTCCTTCAACGGTTCTTCGTACGACATGGTCAAGTCGGGCGACCGCTGGTTCGCCGTCATCGGCCTCGAGACGGACATAGCAACTGGCGAATATCCCATCCAAATCGCCTCGGACAAGCCGATCGCTAACGGGTCAGTAACGTTGTCAGAGGGCGGCTTCGATTTCGAATCCATTGAGCTGCCGGAGTCCAGCACGGACCTCCTTCAAGACACCGCCGCGATCGCTCAAGAGCGCAGGACTCTCCAGGATACATACGCCGTCGTCACGCCTCGCCCCCTCTGGTCAGGCGCCTGGATCATGCCCGCACAGGGGCCGATCACGAACGCCTTTGGGCTCCAGCGCTCCATCAACGGCGGCGCTTACTTCCCGCACACCGGCACCGATATCGCAAACGAAAAGGGCTCTCCGGTCGCCGCGGCGGCCAGCGGTAAGGTGTCGCTTGCCAGGAAGCTCTATCTCTACGGCAACGCCGTCGTGATCGATCATGGCGCGGGAGTCTTTACCAGCTACAACCACCTCGACAGCATCGCCGTCAAGGCCGGTCAGACGATCAAGATCGGCGACCTCGTCGGGTCCATGGGCGAGACCGGCTTCGTGAGCGGGCCGCACCTCCACTGGGAGGCGATCATCGGCGGCGTTCGCACGGATCCGACGCTGTGGACACAGGTGCCGGTCAACCCCTAGACACCCATCTCTCCCAGCGCCTCCAGCACGATCGCCGAGGCCACGATCCCCGCCGTCTCCGAGCGCATTATGCGCTGGCCGAGCGACACGACCGTGGCCCCAGCGCTGCGCGCCAGCTCAATTTCCTCGTCGCTGTAGCCGCCTTCAGGGCCGATGAAGACGCTCACAACCACCGGTCGCTCCGCCAATCCGCGCAAATAGGCCCCCAGACCCGCAGAGCCACCGCCGCCTTCCCACGGCACGATCCTCAGCCCGGTGGCATTCCGGATCGCCTCCTCGAACGTAACGGGTCCCTCAAGGACCGGCGGCCGGCCGCGCCCGCATTGCTCTGCGGCTTCAACCACGATCCGTCGCCAGCGCTCGGCCCGGAACAGCGACGGATCTTCGTCGATCTGCACCTGCGATCGAGCTGTCAGCACCGGTACGAAGCGGGACACGCCGATCTCCGCGCCCTTCTCCAGTACCAGGTCGAAGCGGTTCGCACGGATCAGCGCCTGATAGAGAATGAGCGTTACCCCCGGCTCTGCCGGCGCTTCTCGCTCGCCCACGATCACCGCCGTAACGGCATGCGGGGATATCGCCGTGATCTGCACCTCGAAGTCGCGGCCGGCGTCGGAAAGGATCACGTGGTCGCCCCGCTTGAGGCGTAAGACCCGGCCCAGCCGGTGACCGAATTCCTCGCCAAGCGTGACGTTGCGGGCCTTAAGCGCGCCCTTCGGCGCAAAGAAACGGCGCAGCGCCATGCGCTAAGTTTAGGCGCGCGTTCGTGGCCCGTCTACGCTTCGTGCTTAACGGCGGTGATCGCCCGCCAGACACCTTCTTCGATCACGCGCTCTACACGCAGTCCCGCCTCAACGAAAGCTCCCGACAGTCCATCGACCGCGTCCTCGAGAAAGCCGCTGGCGATCAGCGCGCCCCGGCGCGCTAGCGCCCTCGCGAAGGCCGGCGCCAGCCGCTCGAGTGTCAGCCCGCTGATATTCGCAACAATGATCGTGAATCGCGCGTCTGATGCGTCGTCCATTGCCAGTGTCCCCTCACTTACCTCGATGATGCCCGACACACCGTTGACGGCGCCATTTGCCTCGGTGGCGCGCACGGCCTGAGGATCGATGTCCAGCGCCACGACCCTGGTCGCACCCAGTTTCGCCGACGCAATCGCGAGAATGCCGGAGCCGCAGCCGAGATCGAGGACGGTCGCATCCGGGGTCACCATCTCCTCCAGCGCGCCGAGGCACATAGCCGTCGTGGGGTGCTGACCTGTGCCGAACGCCATCCCCGGGTCTATTTCGATCACGACGTCGCCGCCCCGGGGCGTGTGGCGAACCCACGAAGGCTTCACGACCAGGGCGCGTCCGATTTTCTGCACCCCGAAGTGGCGCTTCCAGGAGTCGCGCCAATCCTCCTCCCGCAGCCGCCGGGGACGGCGCCAGCGCGGAGCCGCCTGAAGAGGGGCCATGGCCAGAGCCAGCCGCAGCGATCGGCGCACACGCACCGATTCCGGCCCTGCTCGCAGATATCCCTTGACCACTGCTCTGGCGTCGCCATCAACGACGTAGGTATCGGTCATGGGATCAAGACGAGACCCTGGCTCGATCGCGATGCCGTCCGGGCACACCTGCCGGAAAAGGTCCGCAGCGGTCTCGCAGTCGATACCAGCGACCTCGACGGCAATTTCGATGAGATCCGGGAGATGCGTCAAAACCGTAGAAAGCGAACGGCCGCTTAGCTCAGCGCGCCCTTGATCTTGCCCAGGATGCCCTTCTCGCTCTCCGAGAAGGGCGTTCCCAGGCTCTCGGCCAGTTGGCGGAGCAGTTCCCGCTGCTCTTCGCTCAGGTCCGTCGGCGTGACCACCGTCGCCCGCACCAGAAGGTCGCCGCGGCCGCCGGCATGCAGCCTCGGAACCCCCTTGCCCTTCATGACAAAAACCTGGCCCGACTGCGTGCCCGGCGCTAACCGCAAGGAGGTCGTCTCGCCCTCCAGCGTCGGGACCGTCGCCTCAAAGCCCAGCGCGGCCTGCGCGGGGTTCATCTCCAGCTCGTAGATAAGGTCATCTTCGTCCCGCGCGAAGTGGGGGTGCGCTGCCACGTTGATGTAGACGTAGAGGTGCCCGGGGCTGCCACCGCCCGAGCCCACATCGCCCTCCCCGCTCAGCCTCATTCGCGAGCCATCGTTTACCCCGGACGGGATCTTCACCGCAAGCTGCCTCGACCTCCGCTCGCGGCCCATCCCCCGGCAATCGCGACACGGATCGGTGATCATCCTGCCCTCGCCGCGACACTGGGCGCACGCGGCGATATTCACGAACTGTCCGAAGAAGCTCTTGCTGACGCGCCGCACCTGGCCGCTGCCCTCACACGCCGGACAACGCGCCGCCTGCGAGCCCGGTTCGCTGCCGTGACCGCCGCAGCGGGCGCAGCGTTCGACGCGATCGATCGCCACCTCACGCTCGCAACCGAAGGCGGCATCCTCGAAGGCGATATCGAGGTCCAGCCGGCGATCTGCGCCCCTCTGTGCGCGCCCACCGCCGCGACCGTTGCTGCCGCCGAAGAAGGCGTCAAAGATGTCCCCGAAGCCCCCGAAATCGACGCCGTCGAAGCCGCGCCCGACATCGAAACCCTGCAGCCCGGCGTGTCCGTAGCGATCGTACGCTGAACGCTTCTCGAGATCAGAGAGCACCTCATAGGCCTCGCCGATCTCCTTGAACTTCGCCTCTGCCCCGTCTTCGCTGTTGCGGTCCGGGTGGTACTGCATGGCCAGCCGGCGAAATGCCTTCTTGACCTCTTCCGCCGAGCCGTTCCGGTCGACGCCGAGCACCTCATAGTAGTCGCGCTTCTTCGTTGGCATATCCCAACTATTGTATCAAACGGGAGCGGAACCAAAAAACATCACCTGGCGGTCTTGACAGTTATATCCGTATATGCTACTTTATACATATACGAAAGGACCGCGTGAGATGCCGAAACTAGCTGCCACCGTTCAAACCAGTGCACCCCCTATCCAGTTCGCCGCGTCGCCCGCTCTGGACATGATGAACGCCATGTACTTCACCAGCCTTGTAACACAGATCGAAGGTATCGACGGCTGGCCCGTGCGACTGCGGGACGAGATGGCGCCGGACCTGCTGGCGGAGCTGGACTTCCTCTACAACTATCCGGCCGGCGACCCCGGCATCCTCGGCACCCTGGGCGACAATCTCTTCGTCCACCCGGAGGCCTGGGCCACCATCGAAGACCTCATCGCGTACGTCGCCAATCTGAGAGACGGCGATGACCCCGCAGATCGTGGCGCGGGCATTCAGGGCCTGATCTTCCAGGCGATCTTTCGCTATCCCGACGACCTTGATCCCTCGGTGTACGCAGGAACTGCCGACCGAGAGGCGATAGAACGCCGCCTGCGCAGCCTGGGTGATCGCGACACGGACACGATCATGCGAGATTACGACCGCCCTGACAAGCTTAGGGAGCGCATCATCGCGCTGATCCAGCGCTTTCACGCGGAGCACTACCAGAACGAGATGGCAGACCGTATGCCCGCGTTGTCGCGCAGCGTCGCGGCGCACGGTGGTGAGGCCGCCTCCGAGGCAGAAGCCCTGGCGCGAAAGCTTACCGGCAAGCCGAAATCGTGCCTCGAGGCCGGCTGCGCTGGAGCGTACCATCAACACGTCTTTGCTCCCTCTATCGACATGGGCGTTTACAACTCCTGCGCGATCGTGGATGGGGTACACGGGATGTTCTACCCGTTGGAGCCGCAGTACCGGGGCTTCCCCGTCGACATGGAGGAAACCCGGATGGCCCGCATCTACAAGGCGCTTGGGGACGAACAGCGCTTGCGAATTCTGCGTCTGCTGCGTAACCGCGAGATGTACGCCCAGGAGATCGTGGAGTCAACGGGGATTCACCAATCAGTGGTGTCGCGACACCTCACCTTCATGAAGGCCGTCGGCCTGGTAAACGCCAGGCGTCAGAACAACATGAAATTCTTCTCGCTCAACCCCGAAGTACGAGAGCAGTTGGCCTCGACACTCAGTCTGTTCGCTTCACAGGCCTAGAAGGAAGGGAGCCATGTTTAGAGATCTCTACATACTGGAAAAGCTTCGCGATCTCGAGGCAGAGCGCCGGCCATCCTCGCTTGCCAGAGGACTGGCAGCCGCCCCTGTGCGCCGAAGGCCGAGCAGGATCCAGACGATAGGCCGTCGCCTGCGCCGCCTGGGTGAGACGCTGGAACGCTGGGGTACGCCTGCCTCGGAGGAGAGCACGGAGCTCGGTGGCGAGTCTAGACGAGCCCTTCGCGGATCAGCTGACCAACAAGCCCGCTGACGAGACAATCTCGAAGAGTTTTATGCCACGTTTGCCGTTCGGCGAAAGCGAAACGAACCATGGATAGCTCTATTCCCATCCAGACCCAGGTCGCCGTTCGCCTGGTTTTGTATCGCGGCGAGACGCACCGGCTCGCGCGTTCATGCACGGGTGTCCGCGTACGCGAAGGGATGGCCTGGGTGAGCTATGCGGGATCGGATCTCATCCTCGGTTGCGGACAGAAGACGTTGTTCCAGTTGGGCACGGATTACGGCGTCGTTTCATCCATCGGCGCGAGCCCCCTTGTAATTGAAGTGCTCGAACGCAGCCGGCACCGCAGCTATCGCCGCCAGGCATCACCTGAGAGTAGCTACGTTCCGGGGTAGTTCAGACTATCGCTTCGGCGGCTAACTGCAGCGCCAACCCGCCGACGAACAAGATGCCAAACCGCCGGTTGTGGATGAAGGCGACTGCCACAAACCACAGCGGCCAGCCACGATAGCCTTCGGGCGGCTTCTTTGGCTTGGGCCGGTTGTAGAAGCGGAATAGCAGGCTGAGCAGTGGTAGCGCTCCTACTACCAGCACCAGCGCCCACATCTCCTGCCAGACCGCCAACGCCGCCGTCGATACGTACATCAGCACCGCCAGCGCCACCGTCACTCGCCGCGCCAGCACCTCGCCCAGCAGAACGGGCATCGTGCGCACGCCGTGTTCCGAGTCGAATGGGAGCTTGTCGAGGTGCTTGCCGAACAGCACCGAGCTCACTCCCAGCCCATAGGGAACCGACGCCAGAATCACCCATCCGGGAAGTTCTTCCGCCATCACGTAATAGGCGCCGCCGATCATCAGCGGACCCCAGACGATAAACACCGCTATCTCCCCGAAGCCGATGTACTTCATCGGGAATGGCCCGCCCGAATAGAAGAGTAGGACGAACGCGCCGGCAAGGGCGAAGATCAACACTCCCGGGCCCGAAGCAGCCACCAGGTAGAACCCGATGGCCGTGGCAATGGCGAGGACCGCTACTGTGACGCCGACGAATTCGCTACGGCTCAGGCTCTCGTTGGCCAGGGGATGCGGTCCGTAAGTGACGCGAGGTGAGTCCTCTGTATCCACGCCGCGTTGGAAATCCCAGAAGTCGTTGAGTAGGTTGCTGCCCGTATGGGCGAGTATCAGTCCCAGCGCGACGAGGATCAGAAGGGGCGCGTCGAAGACATCATCGCGGACGGCCAGCAACCCTCCGATGACAGCTGAGATCGCGCTCATCACCACTACGGATACACGGCCCAGGATAAGCCAGCGGCTGATGGGGTCGACCTGGGACGTGTCCACCTGAGGGACAGAGCGGATCGCCTCCAACCACAACCGCGGGCCGGACATCGTCGGAGCGTGCCCTGAGTCTGCCGAATGGGTAGTCGTGGTCATCTCTGCGCCTCCGTCAGTTAAACAGCTTGGGTATCGGCTCTAGCGACGGGTCACCGGCGCCATTCTAACAGAGCGTGGGTATTTGTGAAATATGTCACGGACAACGCAGCCCGCATTGGCTGTAACGCGGTCGGCCGAGCTGCGTCTGGACTTACGACTCTTGCCCCCAGGGCATTATTGATACAATGTTCCGGAACCGCGTCAGCTTCGACAAGTACCTGATGGCCACCTTCCTCGGCCTGGGGATGTTCGCGGCTGGCATGTCCTCCACCGACAAGGGTTGGGCCGTCATAGGAGCAATTATCCTCGTGGTCACCCTGTCGTTCGGCGGCCTCGACATCTACCTCGGGCTCCGGAAGTCCGGAAGAAGCGAGTCCCGCGAGCTCCCTACCCCGGTCCTCGTTGCTCTCTGTATTATCGCGGTACCGGCGCTCGCCGCGTGGTGGTACTTCACAGGGGATGTCACGGCGCTGCTCATTGCGATCATTCTGGTGATCTTGCTGATAGTCCTGTTCTTGCTTCGCAACGTCGGGCCGATCAAGCTTGCCGAAATCTCGACCGACCTGCAGATCCCGATTCGTCCGGGTGATGACCCATCTGCGCAGCCAATAAAAGTGATGATTGGGGATACGGAGATCCCCATCTCACAGACACAAACCACGTTCTCGTTGCCGCTCAACGTCGCGCTCAAAGCGGCCGATTTACCCTTCTTCCGGAAGGAGGGCTCCTATCTCAGCGGCATTGTCCAGGCTATGAAGGGCGACACAGAGGCGGCCCTTGGCTCGTTCCGATCATCCGCCGGGGTGGGCGAGTTGCCCGAACTGGCTGCCGGTCGCGCGGTCGCCCTGATCAGCGGGCGCCGCTACGAAGAGGCCCTCGCCGAAATCGATCGGGGCATCGCCGAGTCGCCGGCGGCCATACTGCGGCTGCTGCGCGGGCAGGTGCTTCTGGCGATCGGAGCCACCCAGGAAGCGCTTTCGGAGATCGAAGCCTCCTCTCAAGGTAGCGTTGTCGCAGGCCTCAAGGGGATGCTGGGCGCTGCCTATCTGGAGGTGGGCCGGTTCGCTGAGGCGATCACCGCGCTACGAGAGGCCGGCGACGAAATCACGGCAAATTCCGGCACCTTCTTCACCCTCGCTGGGGCCTATCGCCTCAATGGCCAAAGCGCTGAAGCAGCGGATGCCTACGAGGAAGCGGCCGCTCGCGCCATCGTCGACGCCCAGTATGCCGTGGCCGTGGACAGAGGCGTCCTACCCATGTCTCTCGCCAGGCTTGGCCGGCTCGATGCGGCGGAGGAGGCGGTGGGACAGGCGCTCAGCGCGACCCAGGATGACCCTACGGTCCGCATTGCACGTGCGCTCATCGAAGTGAAGCGCGGTACCCCGAGTTTCGCACCATCCGACCTCGAGGAAGCGCTCAATGTAAACCCTCACGCCGTCGTCAGGGCGCTCGAAGACCCCGATTTCGCCCCGATACGGGATCAGCCAGCCGTGCAGGCTCTGCTCGAGCGCGCCAAAGCTGCGCGGGGGCAGATTCTGCAGCGGGTGAATACGCGGGTTCAGTCGCCAGGTACACCTTTCTGAACCAGCAGCTACTCGACTGTACGAAGCGAGAGACGTGATGCGACGAGTAGAGCAATTAACGATGCGGGGCATCTTCCTGGGTCCCCCTCTAGTCGGAGGACTGATAGTGTTTCTCTCGGCCACAACCGGAGCCGATTTCTGGGGGAGGGCGCTCGCGGTCTTCATTCTGACATGGCCTCCGATGGCACTGCTGGTCGTGGCGTTCAGCAAGATATCGGAGGCTGTGCGCAAGAGAGGTCAGCCTAAAAAGGCTGCCGCCCCAACAGCGCGCGCCCAGGCGAGGGGGACACTGCTCTTTCTCGCCGGGATAGGCTTCGCCAGCATCGTCGCCTTGATGGTCTGTGCGACGCTGGTGGCCGAGGGCGAAAACTCAGACAATTCGACGCTAGTAGTCGCCGGTTACGCTGTCATCTTCGGATTCGCAGCGGTGATCCTGATACCGGGCGTCGGGCTGCCACTACTCATAGGCATGCCATCGATAGTGCGGCTCTTTAGATCGCTGGCAGGGCGAGAAAAGGACCTCTACAAGGGTATGCGCTGCGCCCTTACCCAACGACTGGGAGACGCCGACACGTGCCTTTTCCGCTACCGGACGCGATACCCAAAGGACCACCGCGCGCCGCTTTGGCAAGCGATCGTCCTGCTCCAGCAGTACCGACAGGAGGAGGCACTTGGCCTGGCGGATGAGGCGCTCTCATTGCAGCTTTCGCCGGAAGGATTTCTCACACGCGGGCAGGCGCTCCTCAATCTGGGTGCAACTGAGGAGGCCTTGTCAGACTTCAGATCGGGCCTCGCCCTTAATCCACGCATGCCATTTTGTAGGTCATTTAGTGGATACGCGTTGATCGATCTTCGGCGGCTTGACGAGGCGATTGCCGAGTTCGAGAAGGAGAAGCTGAAGTCATCGCTTCTGTTCATGGGCATGGGTGCTGTCCGCCGCTTTCTCGGCGACAGACAGCTCGCCGCTGAGGAATATAAACGAGCCATCAGACAAGCGGCAGCTGACCAACTGTTCGGCCTTCCAGGGAGCGCAGCCTTGATCGCGTGTGCCCGAGCCGAACTAGGCGAGATCTCTGAAGCCAAAGAGGCGGCGGCCCGAATACTGGAAAAATCACCCAGCGATCTCCCTTCCCGTTATGCCGTTGCTCGGATCGCGATGGCCGAAGGGGACCCCGACCGCATAGAAACTATGCTTCGGGAGATCATCCCAGTCTCCCCCCATCAGGGTGTTATGGCACTCACTGATCCAGAGTTCACCCCGTTGCTCACGGAAGAGCGTTTCCGGCGGCTGCTGGCGTGGGCGCTCGGGGCGCGGGGGCAGAACCTGCAGCGGGTAAATTCGCGGGTTCTGCCGCCCGCCTCAGCTTCCTGATCAGGCGCCTACCCGACGATCACTTCCACCCGCTGAACCATGTTGTTCCCCACTCCCTGCTGGCTCCATGGCTGTTCCGTCGGCTGAATCCCACCATCAGAGTCGCGCCCACGAACGCACAGCGTGTGTTGCCCAGGCGTGGCCGCCCATCGATAGGACCAGCCGCGCCAGGCGTGTGGCGACAGTGCTGCCTCTAGCAGCGCCTCGGACCAGGTCCCGCCGCTATCGGTGCTGACGTCTACGCCCACTATCTCCCGGCGTCCGGCCCAGACCCGTCCGGTCAAGATGTTGTCACCTGCCTCGACAACGCGCATGCGCGTAAGGAAGTCCGGGATTCCGGGAGGGACCATGAGCGCTCGGACCTTCTGTAGCGTCACCGGCTTGCCTGGATCATCCGGCGAGTCCGAGTACCTATACGACTCGATCATCTGGCAGCCCTCGAAGGGCTCGGAGACCGCCTCGATGGCCATCAGCCATTTCACGCTCGTCATCCCGTACCATCCGGGCACGAGGAGCCGCAACGGGTAGCCGTGCTGTGGCTCCAGCGGACGGCCATTCATCTCGTAAGCCAGCAAGACCTCCCCACGCATAACCTCGTCTACGCTCAAACTCCGCTGGTAAACCTGGTCCTGGTCCCCCTGCACACCGCGGTCGGCGCCCGTAAACACCATTTCCACAGCCTGTTCCGAGACTCCTGCCTCCTCAAGAACGCCTCGCAGCGGAGTGCCGCCCCACTCCGACGTTCCGATCGCCTCGAGCAACCACGGCTGGCTCACCGGCCGAGGGTCGAGCAGCGCGCGTCCGTTCCCGGCGCACTCCATCGTTACCGGCAGCGTTTGCCTCGGACGGGCCTGGATGTCCGCGAGGCTCAGCGAAAGCGGCTTCGCGACGAGGCCCCCGATGTTCAGACGCCAGGACCCGGCGTTCACTTCCGGGATGTCGAAGTGGACGAGCAGGTAGTGCATCCCCACCGGCGTAATCGGGTAGCGCAGGGCCTCCAGAGGCATCCCCCGATTGCGATTCGCAAGCTGGAGTTCCTCGCGGTAGAAGCGGTCGTCAGGGGCGAGTCCGCTCGGGTCACCGACGGCTGGAAAGCGAGCCCCCGTTTCTTCAGTCATCGTCGCTGACCTAGCAGCCCACGCTGTGGGCGCAGGCCTCCGGCGCAGCCATAAGGAGCAGTGCGACACCGGCGACGACAAGGAACACCCCCAGAGGGGCGCTCAAGCGCCTTCCCCAGGGCATGTTCTTCTCCGTGGCCATGATCACGCCCAGCGCCAGCATCCAGCCGATGCTCCCAACGCCCACCGCGAACATCAGCATCATCAGCGACCAGCAGCAGCCAACGCAGAAGATGCCATGGCTTATGCCCAACCGGAATGCCGACGAGCGCTCGTCCTTGCCGTGCCAGTGCTCCGTAATGAACGTCATCGGCGACCGGCACTTGTCCAGGCACATATACTTCAGGGGCGTGAACTGGTACACTCCGGCGCCCACCAGCGTGAGTGCGCCGATCATCCAGGACCGGTCCTTCAGCCAGTGGAATTCCTGCACGACCGCATGGAGACCCCGATCAGCGGTATGGACGCCGACACCGAAGAGCGTCCACACCACCACGTAGCCCGCCAGGAGGAGCAGCCACAGAGCCAGGCGATCGTCGCGGCGGCTGACCATGCGCTGAAACATCGTTATCAGCGGCAGGCTCGTCGGCAGCATCATGGCGATTGTCATCAGCGTCCAACCCGCCACGAAGACGAACGTCAGCCACAGGCCGCCCGCGCTGAAGTCCAGCGACACCGCGTCGAGTTCGTCGTGGCTCAGGAAGCGATCGTAGGGCGAGCGCCCCCAGAGCCAGAGCGCCAGCCAGGCGACCGCAATCAGCGCCAGGACGAGCGTCGTGAAGTACTTCCGGTTATCGACTCGGGCAGCGAGCATCATGGCCGTGCCACGTCAGTACACATTGGTCGAACCGTTGATCGTCGCTGATCTTGATGGGTGATTACTTAGCACTCGAAGCGGAACTTGCCCTGGATGGCGTTGTGCCCTTGTAGGTTCATGTCCTTAAGGCCGTACTTGGAGCTGTTGCGGACATACTTCGACGCCTTTGCCACCCACGCCGGAGCACCCGGGATAGTGGTGAAGATGCTCTCGTTCAGAGTCGTTACCGCGCCCGTCGGACCGCGGTAGGGCTCCATCTCCGTATCGAGAACCGAGCCGACCTTCAATGTTCCCTTGCCCTCTTGAAGATCGTAGGTGATGGGTGCCCGTTCGATGGAGACAACCTCGCCGACGAGTTGCATCGTGTCTGCAACCGGGCCCCCCAGCTTGCCGGTGAACACATCAGTGAGCGCCTGGTGCTGCTCCTCGCTGGCCTTGTCGTCCGTAAACATGGCGACCTTCCAGTTGCCCTTGAGAACGTTGCCGGGGATATGGACGAGAACGGCCACGGTGTGGCCGGAGACGTCAGTGCCGTTGATGCTTCCCTGATCGACGTGCCAGGCCATGGCGGAGTCGCAGGTGCCGTTGTCCGGATCCTCGCCTACCCAGCAAGGGCAGAGGATGTCGCAGTTGCAGACTTCCAGAAGTGTTCCTTCTAGCTTGTATCCCATTTTGTGTCCTCCTCAACTAAGGAATGCCAGAGACGATGATTGACAAACGCTCGTTCGCTGACGGATCGGGCTGATGGCGGGTCCACCTCCTTCTTGAACGCCGTCCGCGACGTTGTGCGGGGCGGGTCACAGAATACGCCATCGGCGTCGGCAGTTCAACAGCGTTGCGCCCCGGCTCGCTCGCAGAGTCAGCGCCGCCCAGCACTGCGAGTAACGAACCGGACGCACCGTCGTCTGAGTTACTGGAGGGTAAGCAACGATGTGGTTCTTCCCGCGCCAATCGGCACTCGTCATCCTGGCGATCGTATTCGGCATCTTGCTGGTGGCCGCCCTCGACTTCGAGGTCAAAGCCATCTTCGGCGCGGCCGGCGGCGTCGTGTTCGTCGTGCTCTTGCTCTCGGTGCTGTTCGACTCGTACGAAGGCCCGAAGCGCTAGTCGCTCGTCGCAGGGCCGAAGTCGTCGCGGGGGCGCGTTAGCGCCCGAGGACGACGTCTATACCGCGGAACAACAGATGGAGTTCCCTGGCCGGCAAGTGGCCGACACGCTCACCCAGGCGTGATCGGTCTACGGCGATGATCTGCGATGCGTTCGCCACCGAATCGCGCGGCAGACCGGTGGCTTGAGCGGCCAGGATGACGTTGCCGGGCATACCAGACAGGCGCAGGTTCCCAGCGGAACGCAAACGATCGTAGCGATCCGGCTCTGGTTGAACACATTACTCTGCACAACGGCCACCGGACGCCGAAACCCAGGCTCAGAACCGACTGGCTCGGGCAGGTCAGACCAGAAGATGTCCCCCTGAGTAACTACCACTCGGTTCGCTCAGGGTACGTTTGGCCCAGGCCGCAACGAATGCGTCAAGCTCGGGGTCCGCCGCCGCCGGATCATCTACAACCCTGTTGATGGCTGCCGTTATCGTATCTTCGTCATAGCGCGCCAGGTATTCGCAGATCGCTTCACGATAAACCTGGCTGCGGGACTTCTTCAAGCGCTTCGCCAATTGTTCGGCCCTGTCGAAGACGTCGTTCGGTATCGAAATCGCCGTTTTCATACCAAAAGTATAACCGCCATCTCAGACCGCCGGCAATCCCCTCTAATCCTCCCGCCACTCGCCCACCACCGTGCCTGCGCCGATGCAACGTTCCGCCCGCGCGAGCCGTCCTGCCTAGCGATGTGGCTCTACTCACGCCGCCACTCGCTGGTCACGCTTGGCATCGCGGGCGCGCTAGCCCTCATGAGTGCCTTCGGCCCCGACGAGGCGATTCATGCGCTGGCGGGCGCGCTCATGGCGATGATTTGCGTTTCGCTCTTTAACCTGTACGAGCCGCCGAAGCTGTAGCCCCTAAACCTCCCGGTACTCGCCCTCCACCGTACCCTCCTCCGCCGGCGCCTCGCCCTCGCCACCCTCCGGCGGCGCGCCTTCCGCGGCGCCGTTCTCGCCCGGCTCGCCGTAGACGGCGGACCCGGCCTTCTGGAGCGCCTCACCCAGAGCCGTCATCGCGTTGCGCAGGATCTCCGCCCCGGCGTTCGCGGCCAGCGCGTCCCGCACGTCTTTAACGCGCGCCTCTATGTCGGCGCGTACGTCCGCCGGTATCTTCTCGCCGGACTCGCGCACCGTTTTCTCGGCGGTGTAGGCCAGCGAGTCCGCCTGGTTCCGCACTTCCACGCTTTCGCGGCGTCCACGATCCTCGTCCGCATAGGACTCGGCGTCCTTCTTCATGCGCTCGATCTCCTCCGGAGAGAGGCCGGTGCCAGCCTGGATCGTGATCTTCTGCTCGCGTCCGGTGCCCTTGTCGCGCGCCGATACGTGCAGGATGCCGTTGGCGTCGATATCGAAGGCCACGTCGATCTGCGGCATGCCGCGTGGCGACGGCAGGATGCCGTCGAGGATGAAGCGCCCTAGCGACTTGTCGTCAGAGGCCATCGAGCGCTCTCCCTGAAGCACGTGTATCTCCACCGAGGTCTGGTTGTCCGTCGCCGTCGAGAAGACCTGCGACTTCGAGGTCGGGATCGTCGTGTTGCGCGGGATGATCGGCGTGGCCACGCCGCCCAGCGTCTCGATGCCCAGGCTGAGGGGCGTCACGTCCAGTAGCAGCACCTCGCGCACGTCGCCCTTCAACACGCCGGCCTGGATGGCCGCGCCCACGGCGACGACCTCGTCCGGGTTGACGCCCTTGTGCGGCTCGCGCCCGAAGAACTTCTTCACTGTCTCCTGCACCAACGGCATGCGAGTCTGCCCGCCGACGAGAATCACTTCGCCTACCTGGTCAGCCGTCACCTTCGCGTCCTCCAGCGCCTGCCGGCAAGGGCCGATCGTCCCTTCGACCAGCTCGCCGACGAGCTGTTCGAGCTTCGCGCGGTTCAGCTTGATCGCCAGGTGCTTTGGGCCCGAGGCGTCCGCCGTGACGAAGGGAAGGTTAATCTCGGTCTCCTGAGTGCTGGACAGCTCCACCTTCGCCTTCTCAGCCGACTCCTTAAGTCGCTGCAGGGCCATGCGGTCCTGCCTCAGGTCGATGCCCTGGTCCTTCTTGAACTCCTCGATCAGCCAGTCGATGATGCGCTGGTCGAAGTCGTCGCCGCCCAGGTGCGTGTCGCCGTTCGTCGACTTCACGTGGAACGTCCCCTCGCCGATCTCCAGGATCGAGACGTCGAACGTGCCGCCGCCCAGGTCATAGACGGCGATGATCTCTTCGCCCTTCTTGTCGAGACCGTAGGCGAGCGAGGCGGCCGTCGGCTCGTTGATGATGCGCAGGACGCTCAGCCCGGCGATCTCGCCGGCGGCTTTCGTCGCCTGGCGCTGTGAATCGTTGAAGTAGGCCGGCACGGTGATCACCGCCTCGTTGACGGTGTCGCCGAGATAGGCCTCGGCGTCGGCCTTCAGCTTCTGCAGGATCATCGCGCTGATCTCCGGCGGCGAGTACGAACGCTCGCCCATCCAGACGCGGGCGTCGCCGTTATCGGCGCCGTCGATCTTGTAGGGCAGTATCTTCAGATCCCGCTGCACCTCCGCGTCGTCGAAGCGCCGGCCCATCAGCCGCTTGATCGAGAAGACGGTGTTGTCCGGGTTCGTCACGCCCTGGCGCTTGGCCACCTGGCCGACCAGTCGCTCGCCGTTCTTCGAGATGGCGACGACCGAGGGCACGGTGCGCCCTCCCTCCGCGCTGGGGATGACGACGGGCTCGCCGCCCTCCATGACAGACACGCAGCTGTTGGTCGTGCCGAGGTCTATTCCGATTGCTCTAGGCATTGTTTATCTCCTTCTGAGAAACTCCGGATCGCGGCCCGAAGGCGCTGTAGCTATGAAGGCGCTGCTTCATTTCCTTCTTCTTCCTTCTTCCCATCTTCTTCTTCCTCCGTCCCCTTCCCCACCACGACCATCGCCGGGCGCAGGACGCGATCATGCAGCTTGTAGCCCCTCTGCACCTCCGAGAGAACCTTCCCCTCCTCGCCGTCGACGTGGGCTACCGCCTCGTGGAAGCGGGGATCGAACGTCTCGCCCTCCGTCTGGATGGGCGTGACGCCGTTGTTCTCCAGCAGCTGGTTTAGCTTGCGGTAGATCAGCAGGATACCGTCGAACCAGGAGAGGCCGGCCAGGCGCGCGTCCAGCGAACCGAAGGCGCGCTCGAAGTCGTCGAGCACCGGCAGGAGGTTGATGACGATCGAGACGCTGCCGAAGCGGCGCAGCTCGTCGCGTTCCTGGTCGGTCCGCTTCTTGTAGTTCTGGAAGTCGGCCTCGGCACGGTGCCAGTTGTTGCGAAACTTGTCCGCCTCTTCCTTAGCCTGTGCGAGTTGACCTTCCAAAGGGAGTTCGACTGGTTCGGTCTGGGTGGCAGGCGGGTCGTCCGGCGGCGCGTCGGAAGTCTGCGGGTTCTCGTTGTCCATATCGGTCCTCAGCGTTGCCTTACGCGAAGTAGACGCCCAGCAACTCTTCCATGAGCGCGGACATGTAGCGCACCATCGAGACGGTGCGGGGGTAGTGCATCCTCGTGGGGCCGACGACGCTCAGGTTGCCTCGCAGCCCCGACGGTCCGGCGTAGCGCATCGTGACGACGCTGCAGACCCGCATGGAGTCCAGCGGGTGTTCGCCGCCGATGATTACGCGCACGCCGCGCTCTCGCGCGGGTTGCGCCGGGATCGCCAGGCCGAGGTTGCGCTCCTCGAGCGACTCCAGCAGCCCGATGATCCGGTCGCCTTCCGTGAATTCCGGCTGTCTCAGCAGCTCGCGCAGCCCTTCGAGGAACGACGGCTCCACGCCGGTCTCCTCGGTGCTGTCGATAAGGTCCGCCGTCGCACCTACCACCGAGGCCTCGACCGGCGCCAGTTCGGCGTACGGGCCGCGCATCTCGGCGGCGGTCTTGCCGGCCAGCAATTCGTTTAGCTTGCGAGCGGCCAGCGTCAACTCGTCCTGCGTGAAGGGGCGTTCCAGCGCCAGCGTCTGCTGGAGCACGCGCGCTTCCTGCAGGACGACGACGAGCAGCGCCAGGTAGTCGTGTACGCCCACGAGCTCCAGCCAGCGCAGGCGCGGCTCGGGCGAGTGCGGCGTCGTGACGACAGCGGCGTTCTGCAGCCGACCCGCGAGGATCGCCGCCGCTAGCCTGGCCCACTCCTCCAGCTCGCGGGCGGCCTGGTGGAACTGGTGGCGGATCGTCTGTTGAAGCTCTTCCGAGATCTGCTCCTCGCGCATCAGCGCCTCGACGTAGTGGCGGTATCCTCGATCGGTCGGTACGCGGCCGGCGGAGGTGTGGGGCTGCGAGATATAGCCGTCCTCTTCGAGCTGGGCCATCTCATTACGAATCGTCGCCGAGGAGACGGGCAAATGGTACTTTTCGACGATCGCGTTCGAGCCGACGGGCTGCGCCGTCGTCACGTACTCGTCAATGATGAACTGGAGGAGCCTCTGTCTGCGTTCGGTAAGCATTCGTTTGGCAGTTTCGTGTTTTGATTAGCACTCTCAGGTCGAGAGTGCTAACTGCACACAGATTAGCAGTTTCTGTACGGGCGGTCAAGGAATGAGCGAGGGTTATCAACATGTATGCCCTCGCGCCTCCGAGCCGCTCGCTTTCTTGCCTTTCCCGCGGCCCTCCCGTATACTCCCTGCGGACTTGAGGTTGAAGGAGGCCCCGACGTTCGTCGGGGTTTTGCTATGTCAGTCACAGTAATCATCGGCGGTCAGTGGGGCGATGAGGGCAAGGGCCGGGTCGTGGACCTCATGGCGCAAAACGCCCACATCGTCGCCCGCTACTCAGCCGGTAATAACGCCGGCCATACGATCATCAACGAGCTGGGGGAGTTCAAGCTCCACCTGGTGCCCGCCGGGATCTTCTACCCCGATAAGCTCTGCCTCATCGGCAACGGCGTCGTCATCGACCCCGAGGTGCTTCTCCAGGAGGTCAGCCACCTCGAGGAGCGCGGCGTGTCGGTGCGTGAGCGGCTCTTCGTCAGCGACCGTGCCCACGTGATCATGCCCTGGCACTCCCTGATCGATACCCTCGACGAGAAGCTGCGCGGCGAGGGCGCCATCGGCACCACCGGCCGCGGCGTCGGCCCCGCCTTCATCGATAAGGTCGGCCGCGCCGGCGTACGTGTGGCGGACCTCGTCGATCCTGAGGCGCTGCTCAACCTCCTGACCTTCTTGATCCCCTACAAAAACGCTGTGCTGGAGAAGCTCTACGGCGCGCAGCCGCTATCACTGGAGACCGTTCGCGCCGAGTACGCCGACTTCGGCGCGCGCCTGTTGCCGTACGTGGCCGACACGGCTGCGATCGTCCAGGACGCCATCGCTGCCGGCGACAACGTGTTGCTCGAGGGCGCTCAGGGATCGCTCCTGGACCTGGACACGGGCACTTACGAATACGTAACGTCATCGGTACCGTCGTCGCTCGCCGCCGGTGCGGCGATCGGCATGGGTATCGGGCCGACCAAGATCGATCACGTGCTCGGCGTATACAAAACCTACAACACCCGCGTGGGTAATGGCCCCATGCCCACCGAGCTGCTGGACGAGACCGGCAGGATGCTGCGTGAGGGCGGTCCAAAGCCCGAGTACGGCTCCACCACGGGCCGCCCCCGGCGCTGCGGCTGGTTCGACGCCGTCGCCGCCCGCTACAGCGCCCGCGTCAATGGCATCTCGTCCGCCGCCCTTACGCGGCTGGACGTCCTCGACCAGTTCAGCACGATCAAGGTCTGCACCGCCTACGATGTCCACGGCAAACTCATCAAGACGATTCCGGCCGGCGGCGCAGCGCTGGCGAGCGCCAAGCCTGTTTACGACGAGCTGCCGGGTTGGCAGCAAGACACCTCCAGCGCCCGCCGTTTCGAAGATCTGCCGGAACAGGCGCGTGCCTACGTCCGCTACATAGAGGACGTCCTCGACGCGCCGATCTGCCTGGTGTCGGTCGGGCCGGAGCGCGACCAGGGGATCAGCCTGAAGGCGGTGCTCTAGTGTCGTTCGCCGACGCGCTCAGCGATGCGATCACGCCCTGGATACACATCGTCGCCGTGTCCGTATGGCTCGGCCCGCAGTTCTTCATGTTCCTCGTCACCGTCCCCGCCTTGCGCGCTGTTGACGACGCCGAAGCGCGTCTGCGCATCCTGCGCGTCATCAACCGCCGCTTCGGCTGGTTGGCCTGGGGCGCGATGATCGTCATCGTGCTAACCGGGATCTCAAACATCTTCCAGGTAGGCGCCGACGCCCCTTTCGACCTCTGGAGCACCGATTTCAAGTTCTTCCACCTCTTCTCGCTGAAGATGACGCTTCTCGCGGTGGTCGTGCTGCTCACCGCCGTTCACACCTTCGTCGTCGGGCCGCAGCAGATGCGGCTGCACGAGGAGATGCGGGGAGACGCTCCCGAGATGGCGCGGCTGCGGCGAGCGTCGATGATCCTCAGCATCTTGTCGCTCACAGGAAGCATGACCGTCGTGCTGGTAGCGATGATCCTGGGCGACCACGACTACTCCTGGCAGCCCACCTAGCCCGGTGCCCGCAGCGCGAGTCCAGATCACCTATTGCACGCAGTGCAAGTTCTTGCTGCGCGCCGCCTGGCTGGCCCAGGAGCTGCTCACAACCTTCGAGACAGAGCTCGCCGAAGTGGCCCTTCGCCCCGGCTCGGGCGGCATCTTCGAGGTAACGCTCGACGGCGAGGTTATGGCGAGCAATCGGGCAACCAAGCAAATGCCGGAACCGGCTGAAGTGAAGCGCCTTCTACGCGACCGTATCGCACCGCACCGCAAGATCGGTCACGAAGACCTGTCCTGAGAGCCTGCTCTGAGAATCCGTAGGGTATCGAAGGGGAACTAGAAGCGGCCGGGTGGCGACTTAAAGCCGTCGAACGGCGAGTCACGCTTGGCCCAGCGGCGGCCCCCGAGGAGCTTTGCGACTTCAGAGTTGACTTCGACCCCCGGTTCGGCCTCAGCTCCAGATTCGTCGGGTTGCTCGGCCTGGACCTCAGGCAGAGCCGCGAATTCGGCCGGAATCTCCACCGGCGCGTCCGCCTCGTCATCCTCAAACGTCTCGAACAGCTCCTCAGCCTTAGTGTCGCTCGCCGTCTGAGTTTCCGGCATATCATCCAGAACGACGTCTAGCGTTTCAACGGGAGTTGCCTGGAACGCTTCGTCCGGCTCATGCTCGGCGTAATCAAGCGTCGCAACCGGAACCACATCTCCGTCGGTCGCTAACTCGTCATCCAGCTCCTCCGGCGCCGCCTGCTCACCCGCGGATCGACCAACCGGCTCGGGCGCAGCGAGAAGCACGTCTGATACGTCGGACAACCCTTGATCACCACCGGCATCCGGCGCCGGTAGCGGCGGCGGCCAGCTCCCCGTCTCTTCGGGACGTGACTGTGGAGAGATGTCATCCAGGTCCTCGATGGGCTGTTGGGCGACAATGATCGGTTCACCTGCTGCGAAGTGAAGCTGAGCGGCCGGCTCGGGCTCTGGCTGGGCACTCAGGACCGCCGCCTCCTGCACCTCCACCGCAAGCCGCGCCCTCTTCTCCTCCTGCGCCTTAACCTTGCGCTCCTTGGCTTCTCTCCGTTCGCATTCCTCAGCCTCAGCCTCGCTATTGCGCAGCTTCTCGGCCTCGGCCTTTAGCGCCGTTATCTCCTCGGCCTCAGCGTGCAGCCGTCGCGTCTCCTCGGCCTCGGCCTGACGCCTCTTCTTTTCCGCCTGGACTTCCTGCTTTTTCTTGAAGTCCGCCGCTACCTGGCGCTTGCGCAACTCCTCGGTCTCCGCCTGGCGTGCCTTGATCTCTTCCAGCTCAGCCTGTAGCCGCCTCTTCTCGTCCGCCTGGCGCCGGCGCTGTTCCTCAACCGCGTTCGAGCGGGTCCGTTTCGGCGCTGCTGTCGCATGGCCGTTGGCGCTGATCCTCGGCGGCACGGCCGGGACAAACGCCACTTCGCCCTCGGTCTCCGTGATGTTCACCAGAACGGCCCAGTAGATCATCACCAGCCCGACCCCCAGGCCACGCTTCACCTCGAAGCGCGCGAACGATTGCGCCGAAGCGATGTCGACGAACGAGACCACATACACAACGTCGGACCCGTCCTTGGTGCGAATGAGCACCATCGCCTCATCGCCCTGTTCGGGTTGCGCATCTTCGTCGCCCGGCTCATCCTGGAGCGCCCAGAACGCATGTATCCCACCGACCTGGCGCGACGGCGGGTAAGAAAGCAGAAACGCCTTGGCCGCCTCGCTGTCGTCGAAGCGATGCATGCGGAAGGAGCTGACGCCGGCCACATCAGGCGCCAGAAGCATCAGTGGCGGCCCCGACGGCTTACGGGCCTTCTTCTTCGGCTCCTCCGCAGGCTGTTCTTCTTTGTCTCGGGACGATCTCCGCAGCAGAGACCCCAGCTTCACCATATTCTCTAACTCCCTGAGCGGCCCGCAGTAAGGGCCTCCACTGTTAAGACAGCGTTGACGGGTGAGTCGTTACGCTTGAGAGACCGACATGCTGGCAGAGTTGCGCGCCTAATTGGCATGTAGATGGGGAAACCCCGCCGGCGGAAGCCGCGGCTTCCGCCCCGCACGACCCGATACACATCGCCGTACTCACGCCGGCGGGTTCATTGATAGAGACGCAAGCCATCAACACGTGATACAGCATTCGTGCTCGTTTACCACTTTATTAACCAACTCACCACCCGATCTGGCGAATGACTGGCCAATGACTGTAATCTATACAGCGCCACGTCCCTCAACAGCCAAGGAGGTTCCATGCCCGCAACTCTCTCCCCAGGAGTCAGAAAACTCCTCGATGAGGCGAACTTTGTCCACCTCGCGACCCTGATGCCCGACGGCTCCCCCCAGGTCACAGCGGTATGGGTGGACATGGACGGGGATCGCATCCTCGTGAACTCCGCCGAAGGACGCACAAAGCCCCGCAACATCCGCCGCGACCCCCGCGTAGCGCTGTCGATCATCAGCACCCAGAACGCCTACTCCGGCGCCTTCATCCGTGGCAAGGTGATCGAAGTAACCCATGACGGCGCGGACGCGCACATCGACAAGCTGGCGAAGAAGTACCTGGGGCAGGATACCTACCCGTTTCGCCAGCCGGGCGAGGAACGCCTGATCTTCGTCATCGAGCCGGAGCATGTGAGCTCCCAGATGACGGATTGAAGGAGCCTGGCTCGATCACTCTGAACCACACCGCCGGCGACCGCATCCTCTCCGAGCGGCTCGAAGCGCTGCTGGATGATATCCTGGCTGGCCGAGCGCCGAACGCAGGCCGCTTCTGCGCCAACTGCTACCACCCGCTGACGCCCGAGCGCGACTCCTGTCCGCACTGCGCCGAAGCGGGACCCCCTACTGCGGCCATCCCGCGCGAGGTCGTGGACATCCACCGTCTGCGCCGAGGACGCGAGGGGTTGGTCGTCAGGACGTTCGCCTGGGGCGGACTGACCACGGGCGTGATCGTGTCGCTCCTTCCCCTGGCCTTCGCCGGCGTCCACTGGTGGAGCGTCAGCGCCTTCTTCGGGCTGCTGGTGGGATTCTACGTGCTCGCGGCGAACCTGGCGAACAGCTTCGGCGACGCGCTCGGCTACCGCTGGGGACAGGCGATCTTGCGCCGCCGTTGGGCGAAGTTCGTCGCGTCGCGGCGCTAGAGTTTCTAACACATTCGATTGACAGCTTGATCGCCGGGCCGTAGTATCAACTCAAGCGCCCGGGTTACATAAGGGAAGGATGGGGTCTTGTCGAGGCTGGCACACCGAACACGCACGTTCCGAGTCCTGCTACCGTTCTCCGTATGCCTGCTAGGTCTTGCAGTCGTGATCGGCGGTGGTCTGATTCGCTCCTCAGGACGAGCTACGGCAGGTCATGCCAGCGGGATGGACAGGATGTCTATCGACATGGATATCGGCGGCAATACTGCTACCTCCGTCGGCACGATAGAGAGTTGTGTCGAGGTGACATCCGGGGCAGTTGTGACGGCGGATATTACCGCTGAGGGTATCCCTCCTTACGTGGACAACCCACCGTTGGGCATCATCGACCCGAGCGACACCGGCGGAATCATCTCCTTCTCGTTGGAGCTCTCGTACGCCGAATCGAGCCTGACCATAGAGCAAGCGGACCCAAACTTCTTGCTGGGAGTAAACGCTGGCAGCGCGCTGTTCAACGCCAGCGAACCTACGCCGGATACCAATAACGACAATCGGTTTAACATTACCACTCTGGACGTCGGGCTAGGCTCGCTAGAGGATGGAAGCGGCGTATTGAGCCGGCTAAAGATTGTGGTGGCTCCCGGCGCCGTGTCAGGCACCTACCCACTGGTTATCGATAACGCAGCGCACGGAGACTCCGGCCTCGATTTCTGGGTGCCCGATAGCGTGAGCAACGCTTCTATAGCTGTGAACACATCGTGCGGAATCTCGCCGCCGAGTAAGACTCCATCGCCCACTGAGACGCCGCCACCCCTGGCGATCAACGATGACTTTGAGGCCGCCCTGGAGATCTATTCACTCCCGTTCACGCACGACTTCCTGGTGCCGGATTCGATCGCTGAGCCGGGTGAGCCTTTCGCCTGCGGGAAACCTTCGCCCACGGGGAGTGTCTGGTACTCGTTTACGCCGCTTGAAGACGCCAACCTAACGCTACTCTCCAGCGACAACACGAGTGTTCTGGCAGTCTATACAGGGTCGTCCGTGGGAAACTTGGCCAACTTAACCTGCAACGCCCTCGATCACGACTCACTGCCCGGCCTATCATTGCGGGTCAGATCGGGTGTGACGATTATGGTCCAGTTCCAGGCTTACAGCAGGAGTGGAGCGCGGCGAATCCTTAGAGCTGTCTCTGGAGCTCCGCCGACGATGGATCTCCCACCGACACCATGCAAATCTGAATTGCTGGCACGCGTGGGTGAGCCGTTGACTTTTACCGTACGGGCGTCCGACCCTGATCCTGCCGATACAGTTCAGATCGAGATTCGGTTATGGCCATCCAGCGCCAGTTTTGAGATCCCGCCCCCGACGAACCCGAGCGCCGCCACCTTTACGTGGGTCCCGCAGGCAGGGGATGTCGACGCTGACCTTGTGTTCCTTGCGAGGGATAATAACGGGCTGTCAACAGCCGCCTGCGACGTCACCATCCGCATCTCAGCGTTTCCTCACGACATTCGACTCAGTTCGGTGGCCGGTCCGGCGAGCACCGGCTCTGGACCACGGAGCTACAGCGCGACCGTGAAGAATCTATCACCCATTGCCGAAACGGTATACGCATACTTCGCCATAGAATACGAGGCTGCTTGCGGCCAGCCCAAATTCCTTCGCCACAAGGGTTCTTTCACCGGCTTCTCGACGAGATCTTGGGACGAAAGCGGCGACGGGCTACGGGACTGGGTGGCTTACACACCGATAGAACTCGGTTCGGGCAGCAGTGGACAGATCAGGATCGACATCGTGTTCCCACAATGTGTTGCCGGGTTTGCTCCAGAATCCTTCAAGCTCCGGGTGGACGCCAAGCACGATCAGCTGGACCATGGCGCCGACCCCGACCAGACGAACGATTGGCCGATTGTTCGCCGGATCAAGCTCGGACCCTGAAGCGCCCTTTACCGCCCCTTGTACTCCGGTTTCCGCTTCTGAGCGAATGCTGTCGGCCCCTCCCTGGCGTCCTCCGACCGGAAGACCCGGCCGACCATCTCTGATTCTAGGTTGAAGCCGTCAGCGAGTGACATATCGAGGCCCTGCATCGCGGCCTGCTTGATCGCTCGCACTGCCAGCGGCCCGCACTCCAGGATTCGGGCCGCGACGCCATCGACCGTGGCCATCAGCTGGTCCGCGGGCACCACCCTGGAAACCAATCCGAAGCGCAGCGCCGTCTCCGCATCGAAGCGGTCGCCCGTCAGGAGCAACTCCATCGCGAAGGCCAGGGGCACTACGCGCGGCAGGCGCTGCGTGCCTCCAGCTCCCGGGATAATCGCCCGCTTCGGCTCCGGCAGGCCGAACGTGGCGCCTTCAACGGCGATCCGTATGTCGCACGACAGCGCAAGCTCGAGCCCCCCTGCCAGGCAGTAGCCGTTGATCGCCGCGATGATCGGCTTCCAGCACTCAAAGCCGCGCGTGATCCCGCCGAACGGCGCATCGAAGCGCATGCCGCCTCCTCCGCCAGCGAACGACTGCGACATGGCGACGAGGTCGGCGCCCGCGGAGAACGCCTGGTCACCCGCGCCGGTCAGGACCGCCACCCAGGCCTCGTCGTCGTCTCTGAAGGCCTCGAACGCCACCTTGAGCTCGCGGCTGGTATCGGGGTCGATCGCATTGCGGCGCTCCGGCCGGTTGATCGTAATGTAGGTCAGCCGCCCTCTCCGCTCGCTCAGAATGTTCTTGTAGTCAGTCACGGTCTCCTCCTTCTGTGGGTGTGAGTATACCGAACATAGAAAAGTTAATGAACGGTAAACCCCGTAATGCCGGGCGCTTCCGGTTGTTATTGAAGGGTGGAGGAGGTGCGGATCTCAGTCATCAGTTGCGGGGCTGGTGACAGGGCCCAAAAGGCCTGGGGTGCGTGCGTACCTCCTCCGCTTAAACTGCATATCCACAGCTTCGCGGGGGTGCGGCGGTTAAGGCCCTTCCGTCCTATGCGGAAGGGCCTCTTGTTTTGCTAACTGAGCAGAGCCTCCAGCGCCGCCTCGTCCACAGTGGGCCCGACCAGCGCCAGCGCCACCTTCTCCCGCCGCAGGACGCGCTGTGCCACGCGTATCACGTCGTCGGCATTCACCCCGCGCAGATTGTTGACGACGCTCTCCACCGGCTCGATCTCGCCCAGCGTAAGCAGGCTCTCACCCGCCCGCTGGGCCAGCGCCATCGTCGACTCCAGGCTCAGACGAAAGCTTCCCACGGTGTAGTCTCGGGCCTTCGTCAACTCCTCATCGCCGACTGGATCATTCGTCAGCTTCTCGAGCTCGTCCAGGATCACCCGCACCGCCTCGTTTACGTTCTCGGGCGAGACCCCGGCCGAAATCGCCAGCATCCCCGTGTCCGAGTGCCGGCTCACGCCGGAGCCCACCGAATATGCCAGCCCACGGCGCTCCCTTACTTCCTTGAAGAGACGCGAGCTCATCCCGCGGCCCAGCACCGAGTTCAGGATCATCAGCGCGTAGCGCTCCGGGTCGCCGCGTGATAGCGCCGGCAGGCCGAGCGCGAGGTTAGCCTGCGTGATATCCCGTGACTCCGCGGCCACGCGCCGTGCCGGAATAGCGCCGTCCAGCGGCGGCAGCGCCGGCGTCGAACCGCCGTTCCGGCTCGCAAAGAATCTCCCAACCAGGCCGAGGACCTCTGCGTGCGTTGTATTGCCCGCGACGCTTACGACGACGTTTGCGCCGCCGTACCAGGCCGCGATCCATTCCTGAAAATCTACTCTCTGCAGCCCGGACACGGTCTCCTCGGTGCCCGCTGTCGGCCGGCCCATCGGGTCGTCCCCGTAAACAGCCTGCCCCAGCAACTCCCCTGCCCAGGCGCCCGGTTGGTCCTTCGTCCTCCGTATCTCCTGCTGCACCACCGTGCGCTCGCGATCGATCTCTTCCGCGTCTATCAGCGCGTTGTCCAGCATGTCCGCCAGCACATCGACGGCGGTCTCCAGGCGATCGTAGGGCACCTGGTTCCAGTAGCACGTCAGCTCCTTGGACGTGTAGGCGTTCAGCACACCGCCCGCGCCTTCGATGGCTTCCGCCACCGCGATCGCGCTCGGCCTCTTCGGCGTCCCCTTGAACATCATGTGCTCGAGGAAGTGCGCCAGCCCCATCGTCCGCTCATCCTCGCCGCGCGAGCCCGCGCCGACGAAGACGTTGACGCTGACGGACTGCGCTGTGGGAACGGGAGTCGTGACGACCCGCAGGCCGCCACTGAGTTCGCTTACCTCAGCTACATTCGTCATAGGTCAGCGCCCAGCATAGCAGGCGATTTCCCCACGGACTACGGCGATTGCTGACCTGATGGTCGACTGCCGACTGCTACTGGTTGATCCGCACCCGCGCCGGGTGAACAATCGTGTCGTAGGCGAACCAGAGGTCGTCGCTCGACGCCCCGTTGACGATCAGCTTTAGCTCCAGGCGATGGCCGGCGGGCACTGTGTACGACCCGGCCTCGAGGGTAATCGTCCGCTTCACCCATCCCAGGTTAGTGCCCTGCCAGTCGGACTGAGTCAATTTACCCACGGCGATCTCCTTGTACCCGCTGCCGTCGAAGTCCCGCAGATAAACGCTGATGGAACCGCTCTGACCCACCTGGAAGTTCTTGCTGGCGCTCCACACCTCAAACGTCACGCTACCAACGATGCGCGTGGTTGTCGCCGCAACGGGCGTGCGCCACACCTGCTGCTGCGCCGCGTCGTTCTCGTCCACCCCGCTGCCGCCCCGCTGTATAGACAGGCCAGGCCCCGCATCTCGGTCCGTGTCGTAGTTGAACGGGCACGCGAGGAAGACGCCGCACACGCCCGTGGGCGTAACGGTATCCATCCTGAGCGACGAATGCGACACCGTATCCCCAATCGGCGGCGTCGGGTCGTTGTGCAGATACAGCGTCCGCGGCAGAGCTGGGACGAGCGTAGGTGTGGGCCCGGGAGTAAGCAGCGGGGTCGGCGTCGGAGTCTGCGTTGGCGTTGCCGTCGGTCCTGCCGAGGGCGTTGGTCCGGAGGTGCCGGTCCCGGAAGGCCGCGCGGTCGGCGTAGTCGTCCGCGCAGGCGTCGGCGTTGTGGTGAACGTACCGGGAGGCGTCGGCGTCGGCGATGCTGTTGGGCTCCCCGGGTCGGTCCCGCCGGAAGGGTCGTTTCCGTCGATCGCGCGGACCAGGTCGCCTTCGTCTCCCCGCGCTTCATCGATTATCTCGTCGCTCAGCGGCGCCAGCTTCGTGCGCCCCAAGAGGTCGGCGGAATAATCCGCGCTGATCGCCGCGGCGAGGCTCACATCGAGAACTCCCAGGCCGGCGCGCGGCAGTGCCAGCGTCGACCCCAGCCCGGCGAGCAGCACGCAGCAGGTGATCACGATTCCGCCCACCAGCCACCGCCTCAGGATTTCTCGCTTCGTCACCTTAGATCTTTACCGTTTCTCCCTCGTAGCTCGGCAACTCAAAACCTCTCAGGGCCGGCTCACTGGCCAGCCTCTCCTGCCAATCCGGCAGGATCGAGGCCAGCGCCTCGACCACAAGCGGGTCCAGGAGCGCCTGGCTGTCGAGCCGCAGCCTGCCCAGCGCCTCAACAGGCGTATCCGGCCGGCGGTAGGGCCTCTCGCTCGTCAACGCGTCGTACATATCCGCCACCGCGCCGATGCGAGCGACGATGGGCACCGCCTCGCCGCTCAGTCCGTACGGATAGCCGCTGCCGTCCAACCGCTCGTGGTGACTCTCCACGAACTCGCGAACCGCCGGCGATAGCTCCACCGACTTCAGGATATCCATGCCAATCCGTGGGTGTTCCTCGATGATGTGTCGCTCCTCGGGTGTCAACTTCCCGGGCTTCAGGAGAATCGCGTCGCGAATTCCGATCTTGCCAATGTCGTGCAAATAGCCGCCGATCTCCAGGAAGGACTTGGTTGTCGCGTCCAGGCCCAGCCGGGTTCCAATCATCACGGAAAGCTGGCCGACGCGGACGGAGTGACCCAGCGTGCTCGGGTCTCGCGCGTCGATCGCGGAAGTCAACGCGCTGATCGTCGCCAGGTGCTGGTGCTGAAGGCGCTCGGTCATCTCATCGAACGAGGCCGCCAGAGCGCCGATTTCGTCGGATGATTGCACGCCACTGCGAGCCGTCAGGTCGCCTTCAGCCACCCTCCGCGTGGTCCGCAACAGCTTTTGAATCGGGTTCGTCAGCAGGTGCGAAAGCAGGAGGCCGATTCCCAGCGACGCTGCCATGCCAAGTCCGAACAGAAAAGCGATCTGCGTGCGCGTGTCGGTAGCGGCGTTGCTAATGAAACTGGTCGGCAGGCCCACAGAGTAAAGCGCGTTCGCTTCGCCGCGGACTTTCAACTGGCCGTAGACAAGGTCGTAGCCGCGGCCCCACAGCGCCTTGTGCTCTCTAATAACCGTCTCGTTTTCGCTTGACGCACCGGCCAGCACTGCCGGGGACATCGAAAGGTCGGCCTCGTCGGTCGCGGCGTCATCGGGCCTCGCGAAGGTGGAGACAAGAGGCGCGCCGCTCAGGTTATAGACGGTGATATCGGCCAGAGACTGATTCTTCATCTGCCGGACCAGCGAATCCAGCGTCGTGCCGACGAGGACAATGCCAACTCTCCGCCCATCAATCGACACCGGACCGCCCGAGTACAGCACGGACCCGACGCTCGTCTCAGTGATCGCCCCAAACTTGTCACCTAGCTCGTCGGACCGGCCCTCAATCAATGCCCGCACCACCGCCCATTCGGTCGGGTCATCCGTCGAGGTCATCTCTTCGTACGCAAGCGATTCGGGGTCCACCAATGCCAGCGTCTTCAGGCGCGCGCCCTCGCTGTCCAGCACCTCCAGCCTCTCAACGCGTGCATTGACGGCAATCGGTGTCACCAGCTCGGAGATTCGCCTGGCATCGCGCTTATCGATCGCCTCGGCGACGCCCTCTGTAAACGTGACCGCACGCACCACTTCCAGGTGCTCTCTCTCCTTGCGAACGACGGAATCCGAGACAACTCTCCCCGCTTCGGCAAGCTGGTTGTCGAACCGCTCCTCGAGCGATCCGGTCACCAGTCGGGTCGCCAGGTAGCTCCCGGCCACGGCCAGGACGATCGTCAGCACCAGATACGGAAGGACGATCTTCCAGCGGATCTTTTGCCAGGGCCGCCAGGTGAGCCGATGCACCGGCCGAAAGGTAAAGGTTCGGTTATGGACAGCCATCTTGAATTAAAGATGGTCAGCGTGTCCTGTTCGTTGCCTGCGACTGAGTAAACATTGTGTTGATAACTTATGCGCAACTACCTGCGCAGATCTGCCTTGACACCCACGCCTGCCCATCCTGTATCATTCCAATTGGGCCTGTCCCGAGTCCCTCTCCATAGAGTGACTCGATTGGTGGAGGAAGCCCCCCTAGCGAAGGGGGTAAATGGCAGCCAAATACATATTCGTCACCGGCGGTGTGGTCAGTTCTGTGGGGAAGGGCATCACCACCGCCTCTATCGGCAGGCTCCTCAAAGCCCGCAACCTCTCCGTCGTAATCCAGAAGCTAGACCCCTATCTCAACGTCGATCCCGGCACCATGTCGCCGTACCAGCACGGCGAGGTGTTCGTCACAGCCGACGGCGCGGAGACCGACCTCGACCTCGGCCACTACGAGCGTTTCCTCGACCAGGACCTCTCCCGCGGCTCGTCCGTCACCACCGGCCAGATCTACCAGGCTGTCATCAACCGCGAACGTCGCGGAGACTATCTCGGCCGCACCATCCAGCCCATCCCCCACGTCACGAACGAGATCAAGGAACGCATCCGCGGCATCGGACGCGACTCCGGCGCTGACGTCGTCATCATCGAGGTCGGCGGCACGGTCGGCGACATTGAAGGCCTTCCCTTCCTCGAAGCCATCCGCCAGATGCGCAACGAAGAGGGTCGCCACGATACCCTCTCCATCCACGTCACGCTCCTGCCCTTCATCACCACCACGGGCGAGCTCAAGACCAAGCCGACCCAGCACTCCGTCCGCGAGCTCCGCTCCATCGGCATCCAGCCCGATGTCATCGTGTGCCGTAGCGATAAGCCCGTGTCGGACGAAATTCGCGACAAGATATCGCTCTTCTGCGACGTTCAGCCCCGCGCCGTCATCCCGATGCTCACCATGCCCAGTATCTACGAGGTACCGCTCGTGCTCGAGGACGCCGGCCTCGGCGACTATGTCTGCGACGTCCTCAACGTCTCGCCCACGTCCAAGGACCTCGACGACTGGCGCGACTGGGTCGAGAAGCTCAAGAGCCCCCGCCATGCCGTCGAGATCGCCATCGTCGGCAAGTACGTGGAACTGCCGGACGCTTATCTCTCCGTCAAGGAGTCCATCATCCACGCGGCGGCGCAGCACGGCGCATCGGCGGCGATTCGCTGGGTGCACTCAGAGGAAGTGGCCCGCCTCGGACCCGAGGAGCTCTTCGCCAACACCGATGGTATCGTCGTTCCCGGCGGCTTCGGCGAGCGCGGCTTCGAAGGGAAGATCGCCGCCGCCAAATACTGCCGCCTCAATCGCGTCCCGTACCTCGGCCTCTGCCTTGGCCTCCAGGTGATGACCGTGGAGCTGGCCAGAGACTACCTGGGCACCGACGACGTCAATTCCACCGAGTTCGATCCCGAGACCGGCCACCCCGTCATCAGCCTCCTCGACGATCAGCTCCGCGTCGTCGACAAGGGCGGCACCATGCGCCTCGGCGGCTACCCCTGCCGCCTCGTCCCCGGCAGTCGCGCCCAGGCCGCCTACGGCACGGACGAGGTCGTCGAGCGCCACCGGCACCGCTACGAATTCAACAACGAGTACCGCGACCGGCTCGATCAGGCCGGGCTCACGGTCAGCGGCACCTCCCCCGACGGCTCCCTGGTCGAGATCTGCGAGATCCGCGACCACCCGTGGATGGTCGGCACCCAGTTCCACCCCGAACTACGTTCGCGCCCGAACCGGCCGCACCCCCTCTTCGGCGGTTTCCTCGCCGCGGCCGTCGAGCTCGCCACAACGCGCGCATCAGCCGCCGCCCCGGACCCGCACGCCAGGCACACCGCCGCCGCACCCGCAGCCAGAGCCACCCGCGCGCGGTGACCCTTGTCATCCTAAGCGCAGTGGCAATCACAAAACCTTGATGGGTCGAGAGGAAGCCGTATTGCGTTCGGTCGAGGAAGCGATTTTGCAGGAAATATGGGATTGTGATTCCATCGACGGTTCGGCGTGGCACAGGATCGTCGTTTCGGACGATGATGGCGTAGATTTGCTTACGGGTGACCTTTCGATGGAGGAGTTCCTCGAAATTGTCGACGCCTTATTGAGGCAGGGGTACCTTGGTTGCAACCAAGTTCTATCTGATGGCCGTCAGAGCTTAACGTTCCTACCGCGTCCTTTTCCGGATCCAGAGTCTCTTTGGTTTCGATTAACTCAGGAAGGTCGGCGCGCACTCTCGTGATCCGAGGCAGGTCGTCTCAACCTAACGCACTGCCGTGTACGCGAAGCATCAATGTGTCATCCTGAGCGCAGTGACGATCGCAAGCCTGACATGGCACGTTCGCGAAGGATCTGGCGGTGGGGCAGCATCCGCCCTCCCGAATCCCGACCTCGTCTCGCTCCGTCAATGACTTACAATCAAGCCCCGTGACCGCCGACGAAGCCTTCGCCTTCCTGCACCTCCTCGCCGCCTTCTGGTACGTCAGCGGGCTCACCGCGGTCCAGATCTCGCTGATCGGCGCCTGGCAGAGCGCCGACGTCAGCGTCAAGGCCGAATCGCTAGAGGCGGCGTCGCACTACCAGGGCGTGTTGCTGGTGCCCGGCGCGATTGCCATGATCGCCACCGGCATGTTTCTCTGGGCTCAGCTCGACTACAGCTTCCTCACCACCGCCTGGCTCCTCGTGCTGGAGGCTCTCTACATCCTCACCCTCCTCGTCTGCCTGCCCCTCATCGGCGCCGGCATGCGCCGCGCCCGCGTCGCCGCCCTTCAGGCGCGAAAGGCCGGCGCCGCCACGAACGAACAGGAGGCCGCGATGTCCGACGGAGCGCCGCTCGTCTTCGCCGGCATCGCCACGATCCTCGTCCCGGCGATGGCGTTCTTCGCGGTGTCCAGGCCGTTTTGAGGCTGCCGTCCCCTCCTGCCAAGAGTTCCGCCCATTCATAGGCGGAGAGTAGGGAGTTACGGCCGCAGCGCTCCGAGGACTGGTCGCAATAGCTGATCCAGCCATACGGTAGTTAGAATGGCAGCCGCTATAACTACCCGCCTCAACATCGTCGCTACTGCGAGTAATCTCGCGCTCACTGCGCCACGACTTCAATCGCGTCCGTCCACCTATCGATGGCCTGAGCATCCTCAGGCGCTATGCGATCGTTGGTACCTATGACCGTGCCGGTGCTGACATCAACGAAGCGCCGTGATCGGAAGTTTTCGAGAGCCAAAACCTCGTCACCGCCGCCTTCGAACTCTCTGATGAGAAACCGAACGGCGAATCCTGTAGATGGGTCTGGCTCCCAATAGCGCGTGTTGCCTTGCTGGCTCTTTTCGTGCGTGGGTATCTCCTCGTCATAGGGCCAAGGCAACGAGCTAAGGTCCGGTGGTGGTGTGACCTGAATCGTGTTAGAGATCTCATCAAAATCGGGGTGATCGGCATCTCTTATGACGCTAGAGATAATTCTGCCATCCAGTGCATCAATCGTGATGCCCGATCCGTCGCGTAGCATTATCAGCACCGGTCCGCCGGCGGGGGGATGTGCCACGGCGCCAAAAGTGGTGCGCCCGACCGAAATCTCAGCATCGTCGGGAATGAGGACGGAAACATTTGCCCATCGCCACAACGTCACGCCTGGTCCAGGCGTCAGCGCAGGCAGCGTCGGCGTCGGCACGGCCGTCCCCACCGGCAGTGTCGCCTCCGGCGGCGTGGCCGTGGCGGTCTCCTGGACGGCGGGCGGGGCCTCCTCCTCGCCGCCGGGCGAGGCGACGTACACGCCCACAGCGGCGGATGCGCCAAGAATCGCTATCGCCCCCAGGGCGGCCCAGACCCGGTTCTTCATCTCCTATCGCTCCCTGAGCATTACATACCCGCGCGCGCTTGCTGTCAACACCCTATTCTAACAACGGCCCCCGCCTCGGCGCGCCGACGGCGGCCCTGAGACGAATGGTCATCGTAACGCCGCCTGCCCCTTGCACGTCCAGATACATTGAGGTATGTTGTGTTTGGCCGCAGCGGCCCTGCCTCACCCACCGTGTGATCGGCACAACCCAAACACCCTTTCAGGCGCTGTCTACGCGCATGGAGCTATCTTGAACCTCACCGAGCTTGAGACTAAGACCAAAGACGAACTCGTCGAAGTCGCCAAGGGCTTCGACATCAGCGGCATCACCGGCCTCAAAAAGCAGGACATCGTCTTCCGCATCATGCAGGCCAAGGCCGAGCGCGAGGGCAACTACTTCGCCGGCGGCATCCTGGACATGGTGCAGGACGGCTACGGCTTCCTGCGCACCCAGGGCCTGAAGGCCAGCCTCAGCGACGTCTACGTCTCGCAGACCCAGGTCCGCCGCTTCGCCCTGCGCGCCGGCGACTACGTCATGGGCGCCGTCCGCCCACCCAAGGATTCCGAAAAGTATTACGGCCTCCTCCGCGTCGACGCCATCAACGGGCTCGACCCCGAGACCGCGAAGCGGCGACCGTATTTCGAGCAGCTCACACCCATCTTCCCCCACGACATGATCAACCTGGAGCAAGGGGAGTCCAACCTCTCGACCCGCGTCATCGACCTCGTCGCCCCCGTCGGCCGCGGCCAGCGCGGCCTCATCGTCTCGCCTCCCAAGGCCGGTAAGACCCTCCTCCTCAAGGCTATAGCCAGCGCCGCCGCGAAAGCCTACGACGACATCTACATCATGGTCGTGCTCATCGGCGAGCGCCCCGAAGAGGTCACCGACTGGCGGCGCACCGTTGAGGACGCCGAAGTGGCCGCCGCTACCTTCGACGACCCCGTCGAGGAGCAGACGCGCGTCGCCGAGACCGCTCTGGAGCGCGCCAAGCGCCTCGTCGAAGGCGGCCGCCACGTCATGGTCCTCCTGGACGGCATCACCCGCCTCACCCGCGCCTACAACCTGGCGCTGCCGCCATCCGGACGCACCCTCTCCGGCGGCATCGACCCGGTCGCCCTGCACCCGCCCAAGCGCCTCTTCGGCGCCGCCCGCAACGTCGAGGACGGCGGCAGCCTCACGATGATCGCCACCTGCCTCGTCGACACCGGCAGCCGCATGGACGAAGTGATCTTCGAGGAGTTCAAGGGCACCGGCAACTGGGAGCTATGGCTCGAGCGCCGCCTCGCCGAAAAGCGCATCTTCCCCGCCATCGACATCCAGCGCAGCGGCACCCGCCGCGAAGAGCTCCTCCTCGACGAGGACACCTACCAGCGCGTCGTCCTCCTGCGCCGCATGATCGGCGTCTTCGACAACAACCGCTCGGACTCCACCGAGATCATCGAGCGCATCCTCGACCGGATGAAGCGCACGCGCAGTAACGCGGAGTTCCTGGCCACGCTCAAAGAAGCCGTCTAGGCGCCAGTCAGCGGCCAACCGTCTGTCCGCAGCTCCTTGATTGTTGCGACCCGGGACTTGATTGCGTTTTGCGAAGAAGATTTTTTTCGCTGTTTTTCGACCAATTGTCAACGTGGCCAGGCGGCCGCGACTTGATTGTTCCTGATCGGCGGGCTCTGCGTCCCCACAAAATCGTCCGCGTTGAGGTGCCAGGCGTGCTGATTACGAGCATTTGGCGGTCGTTCTAATTATAGCGGGTTTGGGTGGGAGGTCGAAGGCGGAAATGGCAGTGGCTGGCGGACACTGAACACTGAACAGCGAACGGTGAACAGAGGGCGGATAATGGACACGCCGCCGCGCGGCGGCGTTGCTTAAGATGTTGTATTGACACGCGCATACACATACACTATGTAATGTGCAGGAGGGATGGGAGATGAAGAGCCCGGTCTGGATCGCCGCGGGGGCGATCGCGACGCGAGCGATGAGCGCCGGAAGCGGTTCCCTGCGACCGGCGGTTGCGCTGGCAATCTTTGCCGTCGCGCTTTTGACATCTGATGTCTCGCCGCCCCCGGCGCTGGCCTCGGGCAACTTCGCACCCACGTCGACGCTGACGCTCTCGAGTACCGCGACGAGCGCCAACGCAGACATCCTTTCGACATCGACGAACCCTGGGGGGCAGCTCGTCGGCGGCGCGATTCCCGTTTCGCCGCCGGGAGTCTGTATCGCGGCGAGCCCGCCGGGCGCGGGGGCCTGCGCGGGCGGCGGGCAGCCCGAGGTGGGCGACGTGGTGGGTACGGTGAGCACGAACACGGGGCTGGGGATCGGCAACCTGCCCTGCAGCCCGCCGGCATTCAACAACGACTTCGTACTGCTGATGGCGACGACGGACAACAGCGCGGGTAGCCTGATCTACCCCTCACAACCGTGGGAGAACGGGCCAGAGAACTCGCTAGGCCCACTCCGAGACGATGTGAACACGGTTAGCCCCGATAGCGATCCAGGTGCCCCGAATAGCGTCGGGTCGGCCGGCCCTGGGAGCGCGATATCGCCTGCGAACGGGCTGCCGGCGCACGTGGACCTGTACCCTTCGTACCTGAACGACGTGTTCGACCCGGACGGGCCCGGCGGCGCTGCGCCGATCGTGCCGCTGGCGCGTTACTCCGGTAGCATCATCGTTGCCACGCTGGCGATCGTGATCAACGTGCCCGTCTTCAGTCCGGGGGCGCTGGGCGGCTTCGCGGCGCCGAACCCGCTGGCGGACATCGCCGATCCGGGGCTGGGCTACGCCACGATCCCGGTGCTCAACAACCCGAACGCTGCGCCGGGGCCGAGCCCGATCACGGATCTCTGCACACCGACGACACTGATAACCAACCTCTTTGGCATCACGCGGACTAACTCCTGCAAGGTCACCCCGGCGTCGTGCCCGTCGGACGTAGCCATCAACTCGCCGTCGTCAGGGGGAGCGCCAACGGGGCGCGCCCGCTATGCGAACCCGGCCACCGCCGGCACGCACCAGTTTTTCTCACTCAGCACGTCTGCGCGCGACGTGGACCTCGACGGACTGGAGAACTCCCTTGATACCTGTCCGTACACGGCGACGCCGCTCTACAACCCGAGAGTTTCCGACCTGGTCAACGACGCCGACAGCGACATGCTGCCGGGGGGCGGCCCGGCCGGCGGCTGCGACCCAACGCCGGCCACGAACACGAACTCCGGCGACCATGACGGCGACGGCTACCTGAACGCCGGCGACAACTGCCCGCTGGTCTTCAACCCCTCCAACAACGAGGACGAGGGCCTGGAGCCCGACAGAGTGTCGCGCCCTCGCGGCGGCAGCGCCATCGACGCTATCGGCAACGAGTGCGACGTGAGCGAGAACGCCGACTGCTACGACGCGGTGAATAACGACGGCGGCGACGCGCTGGTGAACGACGGTTGCCCGCAGGTCGCCTCGTTCCCGGAGAGCGCTGTGGGGGGCTGCGCCGACGCGATCGACGCCAACGATGAGGACCCTTCTGCCACCTTCACCACAGATGACGACGAGGTGATCAACGACGGCTGTCCCACAGCCGGTGCAGCGCCGGAGATCAACGCGGCGTGCCTGAACGCCGTGGACGACGACGGCCCGGACGGCCTCGTCAACGACGGCTGCCCGGTGACGGGCACGGGCGCCGGCGGCGCCGCTGAGACCGTCTGCGCAGCCGGCGACGCCATCGACAACGACAACGACGGCTGGGTCAACGACGGTTGCGCCGTAATCGGCATCTCCGAGAACGGCTTCTGCACCGACGGCCTGGACAACGACGCCGACACCGTTATCAACGACGGCTGCCCCGGCGGCCCCGCGGCAACGGGCCCGGGCCCGTTCCCCGAGGGAGTGTATCCGGTTCACAGCGATTGCATGGACCCAGACGACGACGACAGCGATGGCTTCCACAATGACGGTTGCCCGCTCATCGGCCCCGGCGAAATGGGCTGCCTGAACTCGGTCGACGACGACGGAGACACAGCGATCAACGAGGGCTGCCGCAGCAGCAGCCGGGTCGCCAACGGCCACTACCACACCGCCTATCACGAGCTGCCGGCCTGCATCGGCGGCATCGACGCCGATGGCGACGGCTGGTGCGACCTCGCTGACACTCAGGCGCTCGATGACCCGGACGATAGCAATGCCTTCCGCACGCCGGAGCACTACGCGCGCCACCACGACTTCTTCGTCGCCCACTCCGGTTCAGGGAACAATCCGCCGCAACGCGAGCCGGCCGGCGTCTGCTTCGACGGTATCGACAACGATGGCGATACCGTCGTCGATCTCGCCGAGCCTGACGGTCCGGACGAATCGGCTGGAGGCGACGGCTATGCCTCAAGTAACCTCGCCGACTGTGCGCCCCGCCCAGCTGACCTCGGTCCGGCTGATGCCGACGGCGACGGTTCGTCCAATGCCGTGGAAATCTTCGTGGGCACCGACGCTCTCGGTGTGTGCGAGCGTGGCGGCCCGACCACGGGCAATGTGGCCAGCCGCGACTGGCCGGACGACATCTCTGGAAACGGCCCACCCACCTCGCTGGATAAGATCAACGTCATTGACCTCAGCCGCCTGTGGTACGTCTATGGCAGCACCGGCCCCACGATTACACCCCCGGGGAAGCTCCCTTACGCACCTCGTTTCGACCTGGCTCCCGGCCCGGCTTCTTACGCTCCCGCTTCGCGTGGATTAACCTGCCCGACCTTTCTGCCATGACCGGCCAGCTACAGCCGATCTGGGGCGGCCAGATCCGATGGAAACGGCTTGCCGTTTGCTTCGCGCATCCGCTCTACGGCGACTGAGAATAGGCACAATGCAGCGCCGATGTTTCGGTAGGGGGATCCAAATGCGGATATTGCATTTAGGCTTGCTCGTGGTGGCGAGTGCGCTCGTGATGATATCAAGCGTAGAGACTGCCCACGCAACGATTACCGTAGTCGGGACGGCCACTGACGAATTCAACGAGAACAACGTCTGTTCGCTTCGCGAAGCAGTGCTGCGAATATCAATCAACTGGTCGACTCCTGCCTTCCATCCAGCGTCATTCAGCTTCAAGGGGTCGAATATCCCAGAATGAGGGTGGGAAGATACGGGTAGGCTACCCGTGTGTGCCCTAGGCTAGCGGCACCCTTCTGTAACCCGTCACCTCCGCGTGCGTCTTATAAGACGTCTATTTGTGAAATTCTTGACAAGTGGGGTATAATGCCCCGCGATGACTTGGATGCCGGGTGCGTGGCCCTCCCCGGAGCGTTGTTTTGAGCATTTCAGGGGGCCTGTTCAAGGAGGCGGGTTATTCGAGAACCGCACAATCCACCCCGACGTGGGCCCGTACCATCGGGGCGCGACGAGCGGTCGTCTCGCAAGGTCGCAGCGGGGCAGTCGCTAACCGGATACAGGCGATACACACTACACGGCCTTCTCCTCATCCTCCCAGGCCTCGCCGCTTTCACGTCCATCGCCGACCGTGTGGACGTTCAGCCGCCGCTCGTCCTCGGCGCGTCGGACTCCGCCTCCGTCCAGAGCGACGCCGGCTACCTGACGCAGGCCGTCGTCCTCTCCACCACTCCCAGCATTCTCGTCCGCCATCAGGCCGAAGCTATCGCTGTCGCCTCGCCATCGTCCACGCCCGCACCGGCCGCCAAGGTGAAGGCAGCTGCAGCGGCGACGCCGGCGCCTGAGCCACAGCCGGCCTTCTTCACCTACACGATCCAGCCCGGTGACAGCGTCTCCAGGATCGCCACGACCTTCGGTGTCGACCAGCAGTACATCATGTGGAACAACCCGGAGGTCAACGAAGACCCCGACCTTCTCCTGATCGGCTCCGACCTTCTTGTCCCGAGCGTCGACGGCATCGTCTACACCGTAGCGCTGGGCGACACCTTGAGCGACGTTGCGGCATTCTACGACATCGAAGTACAGAGCATCACCGACTTCGCCCCCAACCAGCTACCCTCCGCCGACAACGTTATCGAGGGCATGGTCCTCCTCCTCCCCGGCGCGGTGCCGCCGCCTCCACCGCCACCGCCACCGCCACCGCCTGTAATTGTCGAGCCGGATCCCCAGCCCGGGACGGCGCCGGCGCCTCCACCGTCGAACGCTGGAGGCTACGCCTGGCCGTTTGTCGGCGCCATCAGCCAATACTTCGGCGGAGGTCACCGTGGCATTGACATCGACGGCTTCGGCAGCTACGGCGCGGCGATCGGGGCGTCCAAGGCCGGAGTGGTCGTTCTCGCGACGTACCAGGAGTGGGGTTACGGCTACCACGTGATCCTCGAACACGCCGACGGATCGCGAACGCTCTACGCCCACCTCTCGGAGATATGGGTGTCTCAGGGGGAGTCTGTCGGCCAGGGCGAAGCGGTAGGCGCGCTCGGCAGCACCGGTTACTCCACCGGACCGCACCTGCACTTCGAGATCCATATCGGCGGCGGTCCCGTAGACCCGCTAGCGTACCTGCCCTAGAATAGGCCCGTAATGGGCCGATGCCTCAGGCCCCTTCTAGCGGCACTTCTCTCTCTTGGGCTTCTGGCGTCCGCCTCCGCCTCAGCCACAGCGAACGAAGGCCAGCAAACCCCGGCCTACATCGCCCTCGGAGACTCGATCGCCTTCGGCGTTGGCGCGTCCACCCCGTCCAGCAAAGGCTACGTCGGTCGCGCGTTCGCCGGCCTCAGCAAGAGCGAGCGATATCGCGATCGCGGCCTGACGCTCGTCAACCTCAGCGCCTCCGGGGCCACCAGCGCGGACCTGCTCGTCCCCGAAGGACAACTCGACAAGGCCATCGCCGAAATCGAGCGGCGCAGCGAGGAGGTGATAATGACGCTGAACATCGGCGGTAACGACCTCCTCGGCTTGCTGTCCCGAGGCTCCCCCTGCGTAACGGACGCCGCCAGCGACGCCTGCAGCGCTGACTTCGAGCAGATGCTGAGCGACGTTCAGGCCAACCTCCGGGAAGTGCTTGAGCGCCTGCGCGACGCTGCGCCGGAGGCCACCATCATCGTCGTCGACCTCTACAACCCCTATTCAGGCACCGCAGACCCTCGCGAGGCCATAGCCGACTTCGGCGTCGCGCAGGTGAACGCCGTTAGTTCCGTCGTCTCCGGTGGGGAGGACCTACGTGTGAAGACCGCGGCGACCTACCGCCTCTTCCTCGGTCGGGGTAAACAGTGGATCGCCGGGGACGGGATCCATCCGAACGATTCGGGCCACGCCGTCATCGCGGAAGTCGTCCTGTCGGAAATAGAGGGGCGACCGTCCGAGATACCGGCCGAGCTCCTCGTCGAGACGCCCGCTCCCGTCGCCACAGGCGCTGGCGTCATCCTCGACACCGGCACCGGCCGCAGCGACAGCGAGTTGCTTGTCGTGGCCGTCGCGGCGTTTTTCGCCGGCGGTGTTGTCAGCGGGGCGTTCTTCGCCCTCCGCGGCCGCCCGCGCTGAAGGGCGATCAGCGCTTGTAGTCGAGCACGATCACCTGGGTCTCGTGCGGTATCGAGCTGTGCGACAGCGACAGCTTTGCCTGCGGTTCTACGGCCGCGACGCCCATCTCTTTCAGGAAACGCTCCGGGGTATCGAGTGCGTTCTTCGTCGCGTCCGTCTTGTAGTGCATTGGGATGACGAGCCGCGCCTCGAGCAGGCTCGCGACCTCGGCAGCCTTGGCGCCGTCGATCGTGCTATCGCCGCCCACCGGCACAAGGAGAACGTCGACGCCGGTCAACTCCTCTGCCTGTTCCGCGCTCGGCGTATGCCCGAGATCGCCGAGGTGACAGATGCGAATATCCTCCATCTCGATGACGAAAGCCACGTTATCGCCTCGCTCAGCTCCCCTTTCGGCGTCGTGATAGGTGGAAATCCCTGTCAAGAACGCCCCGTGTATCTCGTACTCACCGGGGCCATCGAGCACAACTGGACTGCCGGCGACCGCCTTGAGATAGCGGTGATCGTCGTGCGGGTGGCTGACTGTAACGATGTCCGCCGTGGGTTTGCCGATGCTGTATCCGGATGCCGGCGGACAGGGATCGGTTAGGACAGTCGCCTCACGACCACGAATACGGAAGCAGGAATGCCCGAGCCAGACGATCTCCATGCCTCAGGCGCCTTTCAAGGTGGTATACGTCGTGGGCAAAGATGGGTGCCGGATCGAGAAGCTATTCTTCGTCTTCGTCGAACTCGTCGTCAGAGCTGCCCTTACGCCTCCAGAACATGAAGAACGCCAGCGCCGCGCCAACTATCGCCAGGACCGCAAGTAGCCTGCCCTTACCGCCCTTGCGCTTCTCCTGACCTTCGCCGTTATCGGCCATGGGATTAGCTCCTTCTGCTCAGCCGTTCGGTTTACGACCCCCGGTCGCAAGTCGCGCTGAGTATAGCAATCCCCTCTCAAGCGGGTCAACATACCGGCAAGTTCGCCTGAACTCGTTCAGACACATCGCCTTGAATCCCAGGAGCGCTGCCGATAGAATGCCCACAACAGGGGACTATACTCCTTGACTGAACCCGCGCTATCCGTCGGCAACGCCGGCATCTGGAAGCGAATTGCTTCTGCCTTCAGTCGGCGCGATCTGGTTGAAGGCCTCATCGTCGCCTTCGCGTTTCTCCTCTATTTCGGCGTCCGCGGGGCCGTCATCGATCGACCGGAAGCCGCCTACCGCCACGCGCTGGACGTTATCGACGCGCAGCGAGCACTGGGGATCTTCGTGGAGGATGACCTGAACAACTGGGTGAAGGACCGGATTTTCTGGTCCCAGTTCATGAACCTCGTCTACTTCTACCTCCACTTCCCGCTCATCATCGTCTTCGGTATCTGGCTGTACTACTTTCGGCGGCACAAATACACGCTTACCCGCGACGCCTTCCTGACCTCAGGCGCCGTCGCCCTGCTGATCTACTGGGCGTATCCGGTCGCGCCACCCCGCGAACTGCCCGAGCTCGCGGCGCGCTTTGATCCCGACGCCCCATCATACGTGCGAGGTTTCATCGACACGCTGCAGGTACATCTTGGTTACGCCTACGACACGCAGTCGACACGCGCCTTCGTCAACCCATATGCGGCGATGCCTAGTCTGCACTTCGGCTGGGACCTCCTACTTGGCTTTGGCCTAGTCTGGGCCTTCTGGAAGGAGCGCTGGGTCTGGATAATCGCGCCCTTCGGCGTCGCGCTGCCTATACTTCAGATCGCGTCTATCACCCTGACAGCGAATCACTTTTTTCTCGACGCCGCTGCTGGGGGCGTGGTGGCCCTCGTTGGAATAGTGCTGGCGATCGGTCTGCAGCGTAGGGGCTACCCGTTCCTCACGTCACAGTTCAGGCGTGTGCCATCGCCGACACTACGGCGATGGGTGCTGCGTGAGGAACCCGGTCCCTGAGGAAGCGGGGCCCCTCGGTCAGTTCCAGTGATGATATCCGGGTATCGGCCCGAGAGGAGCGTATATCTCAACCGTGAGCTCCTCAACGTGGGGCATCCAGCGCTCCCACTCACGCCGCGCCCGGTCGGCCTCGACGCTGGTAATCACGACCTGGACTGAGGAGTCGTCCGCTAGCTCGTACAACGTCGTCCAGTTGATCCCCCGGCGATGGCACTGCGAACGGTACGCCCTCACAACCCCGGGTATCTCCATCACGTGCGGGAGATGCTCCGCCACGTACCAGCGAACGAATTCGTCCATAATCGCAGCCTCGACCTTCGCGCGCACCACGAGGAACGGCTTCGCCACTAACAGAAGCCCTCAGGATCGAACCGGCATTCGAACGAGGCGATGAACGCCTCTATCCGCACCCCGTCGAATTCGTCGAACGTGTCCAGGTTCCGCCACGCTGTGAGCGCAATGCGATTCTCCATCTCTTCATAGGGCGTCATCAGGATGAACATTCCGGCATTTACACGCGCCAGGACGATTTCCGAGAGCTGGTCCTCCAGGATCTCGCAGCTGTCGGCCTCCAGTGGTGCGGGGCCGCCATCGCAGTTGTACCAAACCACAACGCCGCCATGCTCCATGTTGTGCACGGCAGATTCCTTCGCGGCGGGGACCGGTGACACCCCCCAGTTCTGGCCGGGCAGTATCTGCACAAGCGGACCATGCGGGCCAGATGTGGGCGGGTTGCTGTTGTACGTGTCGACAACGGTACCAGCCGCCACGTGATCGCGCCCCTGGTCTTCGAACGTCTGGAGATCGTATTTCGCGGGGTAATCGGGGTTGCCGGAGCTGTGCGGACCGGAATCTCCGCAGACCCGGAAGCCGAACACGAGCGCGATCAAGATCCCAATGGAAACAACCGCGCCCATCCAGGCGCCCGGGTGCCTGACCTGAAATCCGCTCACGCAGTCTCGTCCCCCAACTTGCGGACTATCTTAGCAGCAGCCTCTGCTATGTCGCCCCTTGTGTCGATGGTGAGGTGATCCACGCTTATCGGCTCAACCTCTCGTCGCATCATCTCGAAAACCTCAACATCCGCCTCCGAGGCGTTCCCTTCGTCCGCGCCCGCGGCTCTGGCGACCAGGCGTCTCCTGATGACCACATCCGGCGCGGTCACCCGCACCATCACTAGGCGCGCTCCCGTGGTTGCGGCGATCTGATACAGCGGCTCGCGATGGGGCTCCTTCAGATTCGTCGCGTCGAAGGCCACTGAGACCCGCTGCTGGAGGAGCCGTTCGATCAGGGCGTGGCAGGCCGCGAATAGACGGCTGCTCTCCGCCGGCGTATAGACGGGGCGAGGAAACAGCTCCTTTCGCAGAGCATCGCTCTCAACGTGCGCCAGCGGCAGGCGAGTGCATACCTCTCGGGCGAGCCTCGTCTTACCGCTGCCAGGCAACCCGCTGAGCGCAACCAGAAGCACCGCTCCTCCCGCCGCCGGCAGTTGGCCCAGCGCGCCTTCAAGCGCTCGAACATCCCTTTCGAGTCTCGTTGGGCCACGCGGACTCACACGCTCGGCTCCGTGTAGAACGCCAGGCCCAGAAAGTCCGGCCCCGTGTGAACCCCCATCACAGTGGAAAACTCCGTGACGAAGAGTTCTGCTGGATCAACGCGGCCGCGAACCGTCACTGCCAGCTCCTCTGCCCGCTGCGGGGCGTCCGCATGCAGCACCGCGACGTGGGTTCGGCCGCGGGAACGGACCTCCCTATCGAAATAAGCAAGCATGCAGGCCAGCGCCCCTTCCCTGGTGCGGGGCCGGCCGATCGCGCCAATCTTCTCGCCTTTTGCAGTGATGACGGGCCTGAAGCGGAGAAGCGAGGCGACCCAGTGCGCGATCCAGGGTATGCGGCCGCTCTTCGCCAGGAAGGCCGTGCCGTCGAGCGCGCCCACGAGTTGAACCCTCGCCGCCAGTTCCTTAGCCGCTACACCTGCTTCCTCGATGGACGCACCGGACCCAACTGCTTCCGCAGCCGCGCGGACCGCAAACCCGTGCGCCATGGCGACGCACTTGGTGTCGACTACGTCGATACGGAAGCCCGGCATCTCGCGCCGCGCCTCATTTTGAGCATTGACCGCCGAGTCATGGGTGCCGCTATAGCGGGCGGACATGGTCAGGCACAGAGCGGACTCTGCGCCCGTATCTCGTGCCTTCCGATAGGCGATCAGGAACTCCCCGGGAGCAGGCGCAGAGCTTGTAGGAGAGCACTGGCCGGTGCGGAGTTCCGAATAGAGCTGAGCCGCTTCCATTTCGCTGTCTCGGTAGGTCTCACCGCCCATCTGCACCGTCATCGGCACCACGATGATCCCATAGCGTTCGAGCACGTCGGCGGGTAGGCAGGAAGAGCTATCCGTGACGATGGCGACGGCGGTCATGGCTGGTGCTCAGTATAAATCCGTTGCCCCGGTTCGCAGGCCTATGCTATACTGCGCTCGAAAGAACGAAGGAAGCGATAGGCACAACCGCGCAACTAATGCTCACGAAGGAACAGACCGCAGACTTAGCGTCTGCCAATCAGTTGCACGCGGGAGACACCGGTTCCTCGGATGTGCAGGTGGCGCTGCTCACGGAGCGCATACGCCAGATCACAGACCATCTGCGGGCCAACCGCAAGGACCACCACTCCCAGCGCGGCCTAATGATGCTCGTCGGACAAAGGCGCGGGCTGCTTCGCTATCTCAGCCGGTCAAAGACGGCGCGATACAAAGCGTTAATCGCTAGACTCGGCCTCCGCAAGTAGCGGCGGATAGGCTCTTGCCCGCCTTGAGCGGGATCGCTCTTTCTCGGAGCCTGCGGGCTCTCCATTAATAGCGCATACGTGCGCCAGCCGGGCATAGCCCGTGAATTCAAGACAGGAGTCGCATAACGCACTGAGACGGAGCAACCTTCCACCCCAGGCGCCGCAGCGCGCCACAATAATCGTGTCCAATTCAAACCGGAGGAAATCAGAAAATGGCAGAAACATTCGAACTCGAGCTCGGCGGCAAAAAACTTACCCTGGAAGTCGGTAAGTTCGCCGGTCTCGCCAACGGCACCGTCATGGTGCGCTACGGTGACACGATGATCCTCGTCACCGCCTGCATGAGCGCAGAGCCCCGAGAGGGAATCGACTTCTTTCCTCTAACTGTGGACTATGAAGAGCGGCTGTACGCCGCCGGCAAGATCCCCGGCAGCTTTTTCCGGCGTGAAGGACGGCCCACCACAAACGGCATCCTCACCGCCCGCCTGACCGACAGGCCCCTGCGACCGCTCTTCCCAAAAGGTATGCGCAACGACGTCCAGATCACGATCACCACGCTCTCCGCCGATCAGGAGAACGACTGCGACGTCCTCGCCACGATCGGCGCGTCAACCGCCCTCTCGATCTCTGACATCCCCTTCGGCGGGCCCGTCTCGGCCACCCGAATCGGCCTCATAGAGGGCGAGTACGTCGTCAACCCTACATTCGCTCAGCTCAACGACAGCGCCCTCGATATCGTCGTCTCCGGCACCAAAGACGCCGTCGTGATGGTCGAGGCCGGCGCGAAGGAAGTCTCTGAGTCCACGATCCTGGAGGCGATCCGTCGCGCCCAGGACGTAAATGCTGAGGTCATCGCCCTTCAAGAGAAGATGGCGAAGAAGATCGGGAAGGCTAAATTCGACTTCACGCCATCCAGCGTGCCCGACGAGGTAACTCAAGCGGTTGTCGAATTCGCCAACTCGCGCAAATGGGACCTCATCGCCGCCGCCAAGGACGAACGAGCCGAGGCGATGCGAACCGCCCGCAGCGAGATGCTCGAAGCCCTCAGTGAGAAGTTCCCCAAGGAGCAACTCACCGCCGCCCTCGACGCCCACCTGAAGGCCGCAGTCCGGAACCGCATCCTCGATGACGGCGTGCGTCCCGACGGTCGCAAGCCTGACGAGATTCGTCCGATCAGTGTCGAAGTAGCGCTGCTTCCGAGGACCCACGGATCAGGCCTGTTCACGCGCGGCGAGACCCAGGCCCTCACCATTGCCACGCTCGGCTCAATGGGCGAACAGCAGAAGTTGGACGGTCTCGAGCCCGAGGAGTCGCGCCGCTACCTGCACCACTACAACTTCCCGCCCTATTCCGTCGGCGAAACGCGACCCCTTCGCGGCCCTAGCCGGCGGGACATCGGCCATGGCGCGCTCGCTGAGCGAGCGCTGTCGCCGGTCATTCCAGACGAGGACGAGTTCCCGTACACGATTCGGCTCGTCTCCGAGATCTTGTCGAGCAACGGGAGTAGTTCCATGGCCAGCACCTGCGGCAGCACGCTGGCCCTCATGGACGCCGGTGTGCCTATCAAGTCGCCGGTCGCCGGCGTCGCCATGGGCCTCATCAAGGGCGACGACAACTTCCGGGTCCTCACTGACATCGCGGGGATGGAGGACCACTTCGGCGACATGGACTTCAAAGTGGCCGGCACCGCCGCAGGAATCACCGCTCTCCAGATGGACATCAAGATCAAGGGCATCACGTACGAGATCATGGAACAGGCGCTGGCGCAGGCCGGCGAGGCCCGCAGCTTCATCCTGAGCAGGATGCTCGAGGCGATCGCGGAACCACGGAAAGACCTGTCTCCATATGCGCCCCGCATGTACAGGATGCAGATACCGCAGGACAAGATCGGCGCGGTCATCGGCCCCGGCGGCCGCATGATCCGCTCGATCATCGACGAGACCAAGTGCAGCGTCGATATTGAGGACGACGGCACCGTCTTCATCGGCTCTCCGAACGGTGAAATGGCTCAGAAGGCCATCAGCATCATCGAGGGCCTCACAAAGGACGTCGAGCTCGGAGCCACCTACACCGGTAAGGTCACCAGACTCACGGGCTTCGGCGCCTTCGTCGAGATCCTGCCCGGGAAGGACGGCCTCGTGCGCCTTGAAGACCTGGCGGAGACCGACGCCGGCATCAGACGCCCCGAAGATGTCGTCTCGATGGGCGATGAGATCACCGTAATGGTGATCGAGGTAGATTCCATGGGCCGCGTGAACCTCTCACGCCGCGCCATCCTTGAAGAGCTATCCCTCGAAGACGCAGTAGCCGCCTCCCAGCGCGACCAGCAGGCCAGCCGTGGCGCCAGGACAGGCGGCGGGTTCGGCGGTGGTGGTGGGCGCGGGGGCCCGCGCGGCGGTGGCGGCGGCTACGGAGGTCGCGGTGGTGGCGGTGGCGGCGGCGATCGGCCTCGAAACGGTGGATTCGGCGGCGACAGGCCCCGCAGCGGTGGCGGCGGTCACGGTGGTGGTGGTGGCGGCGGCGGCGGTGGGTACGGTCGCGGTGGCGGTGGCGGTGGCGGCCCCAGACGTGGCCCCCCAGGCGGCGGCGGTGGTGGCGGCTTCCGGCGTGACCCGCAGAGCCCAGGCAGCGGCGGCTTTCGGCGCGAGCCTGGCGGCCCTCCTCCCCCTCCCCCACCCAGCCCGACGAAGAGCTGGTAAGCGCCGAGGCAACAATCCGGTAATTCGCTCGCAGCCCGACAGGCGATACGCTAGACTGGGGCCGCAATGGCCATTCGAGTCCTCATCAGTGGTAACGGCCAGATGGGCCGCGAGGTGCTGGCCCTCGCCTGCCGCGAGCCTGATCTCGAACCGGTCGGCGTCACGGACCTCTTCGCCAGTGACGAGTACATCTCGCTCCCCGGCGGCTCGGTCATCCCCTTCGGCGCCGACCCGAAATCGCTCATCACGCGCACACGTCCGGACGTCATCGTCGACTTCACGAACGCGGAGTGGACGCCCCGCGTAGCCCACGAGGCCCTGGCAGCGGGCGTCCGGCTCGTTGTGGGCACGACGGGCCTGCCGGCATCCCTCATCAAGGAGCTGCGCGTGGGCGCTCGCAAACGCGAGATCGGCGTGGTCGTGGCGGCCAATTTTGCCCTAGGCGCGGTGTTAATGCAGTACCTGGCCCGGACTGCCGGGCGCTTCTTTGACTACGCCGAAATCATCGAGCTGCACCACGACGGCAAGGCTGACGCTCCCTCGGGCACGGCAATCGCGACCGCTAAGTCCATGTCGCAGGCCCGTGATGGCTTGTTCAAACGGCCCGAAACGCTGCGGCAGACGATACGCGGCACGCGCGGCGGCAGCGTGGATGGGGTAACCGTTCACAGCGTCCGCCTGCCCGGACTCGTCGCGCACCAGGAGGTGATCCTGGGCGGGCCGGGCGAGACGCTTCGCATCCGCCACGACTCCGTCAGCCGCGAGTCCTTCATGCCCGGGGTCTTGCTGGCGATCCGCTATGTGATGGACCACCCCGGCCTGGTGCTCGGGATGGAGCAACTCATCGGCCTCGAACGCCGCGCTCGATAACGACTCCGGCTCTAGCGCTCGTCTACCTTGGTCGGCGGCGCACCACAAGGCCCGCCGCCGCGACGGCCAAGAATGCCCCCATCGCTAGGAAGTGTGCCTGTCCCGTTCTGGACCCTCCATCCCGAACGCCTGTTGCCGGCAGGGCCGCAGCCTGAACGTTCGCATCACCACCCTCAAGTGGCGCAGCCACCGCTAGCACCCGTGGCGTTGGAGCCGAAGAAACGACATCGTGCGCTGGCGTAGCCGTCGGCGGCGTGGGTGAGGCGCTTGGCCGCACACTCACAGGTGTGGGCGACGGCGAAGGTGTGGGCCGCGGCGTCGGTTGCGGCGAGAGCAGCGTCCCGCACTCCTGGCCAACTGCGAGGTTCGCGAAACGCGTCTCGTTCGGCTCCCAGAAGGTGCCATTGGACACGCCGATGCCAGACTTGAACGGATCGAGGATGTATTGGCCCTTCTGCATGTGCTGCGATATAGCCAAGGTCAGGCGCGTCAAGACGCCGCTGCCGGACTCTGCCTGGTTGCGCACTGAGTCGATCGCTTGGCCAACCCACGGGCTCTTCGCATCCGGCGTTGGGTCACTCGCATCGGCAACAACGCTGGAAGGATACGAACCAAGGAGATAGTCGTGATCAGGGCGCCACTTCACTGTGATGCCGCTCGGATAAGTCAGGAGATAGCTGAACGCGATGATTCCGCCGTTGTCATCGACGCTGACCTCGCCGGGAATGTACGGTCCGTCCACCCATGCTGGAATTCCTTCAACCGTAACGTCAATCGTGATTTCGCTCCCCGGTTGAGCGGACGCGCAACGGTCGAGCGGCCCGAGAGATACGGCGCTATTACCAGCTATATCCATGTCGATTGCTACTGCCGCCGCTCGGTTGGCCTCTGCGGATGGCGACGGCAACGGAGGAATAGCGGGAGTCGGAGTGGGCCGGGGTGTCGGCGTACCGGACGGAGGTGGAGTCACCAACGAGGCGCACTCCTGGCCTACAGCGATGTTCGCAATGTTAGTGACGTGGGGCAGATAGAAATTGAAATCAGAGACACCGATGCCATTACTGCTTACACTCAGCGCATATTGACCCACCGCCATGTGAGGCGAAACCGCGATGGCCATCCGTGTCAGAACGCCGTCGCCCCCTTCAGGATTGACCGCGCCGATGTCAAGTACGGCGGTGAGCCATGGGCTTTCATGGTCCGGCGTTGGTTGGCTAGCGTTGAAAATCACGCTGCCGACATTGCTTCCGATTATCAGATCGTGTTCAGGCGAAGCTGCCACTGAGAAACCATCCGGAAACTCAAAAGTGTATCCGAAAGCCGTGAGTCCTCCGGTGTCAGGAGGTGCTATCAATCCCATCGGCTCGTCGTCCACCCACACCGGCATACCCTCAAGGGTGACGTCGATCGTCACGACACCACCGGGTTCCACCGACGCGCACTGGTCCAGCGGCCCCAGCGCCGTGGCGGTATTCCCCGTCGTATCCATGTCGATCGACATGACGTTGGGCGTATTGCCATCGTCGCTGGCATTCGTGCGTTCAATCGGCTGGACCGACGCGGTCGCCGCTATCAGCATCGCAAGCGACGATCCCCACAAGTAGAAACCTGGTCTGTTCATCTCCCGGTGCCTCCCTACGATGGTTCTATTCTGGGCTGAACCGCGCCCATCGTCAATCCGCCGCTCGTGCTAGCGCAGCGAGCGCCTGCGTGCGACCGCCACCACCACGACTACCACAGTCAGTCCGAGCGCACCCACCGCCAGTGCGCGACGATTCGTCGCGTCCGCTCCACCTGCACCACCCGGCGGCAGGAACGCCGGCAGCGCGGTCGAGGTGGGGGTAGGTGACGGTGGCGAACCCGCGCCCGTTGGCGTGCCACCGTCGTGCGGAGTGGGAGTTGCGGACGGCGTCGGCGTCGTGGCCCGCGGCGTCGGCGTGGGAGCCACCGGTTGCCCGCGGGCGCAGTTCGGATCGCGGTTTTCTCCCGGCGTGTCTGAAGTCGCGCCGCCGGCTTCGCCGTACTCTATTTCGAACGTTAAGCAAACGGTCGCGTAGCCGCCGTTGGGAACCGCCGGTTGGGGGTCGCAAGCGTCGCCGATCCCGTCTCGGTCGTCGTCCGACTGAGTCTCGTCCGGCACCAGCGGACAATCGTCCTGGCCGTTCGCCACGCAGTCCTGGTCGTCGTCCGGGCCGATGAAGCCGAAGATACACGCCTGCGAGCTGCCCGGCGACGCCTTATCCGGGAGCGGGTCGCAGACGTTCGGTAGGCCATCTCCGTCGCGGTCCCTTCCCTCATCAAAACCTCGCGGCTGCCAGCTGCCATTCGGGATGTCGAAGCAGATGTCAAGGGCATTCTCGATCCCATCGCCGTCCGCGTCATGTTTGCTGTTGGCGAAAATCGTATGATCGTGAAGACCCTCTGCGGCTGGGCTTGTCACCAGCCGGCAGGAGGCTTCGCTTCCCCCAGTACAAGTTCCCGCCACGAACCCGCCTTCCGATTCTTCGCCCACGACCGGGCAACCGTCGTTAATGCTCGAGTCCTCAAAGTCGTCTCCCACATCGTTCGCACATTCGGGCCCGCTCTCCGCTTGTGACCCTACTTGCGGACAACCGTCATTCGCGACCGCGTCAGCATCCTCATCCACGTTGTTTCCCGCTTCACAGGCGAACAGGGGGTATCCCCGCTCTGGAGAGACCTGGCGAAGCTCCGGGTCCGCCGCCGCATCGCTCGGGCAGTTGGCGTAGATCCCGGCGTCCAGGCGTGGCGTGCACGGGTTATCTCGTGTCAACCCGAACAGCGTCAAACGCGCACGCGTTGGCGCGCAGATATCACCAACCGCATCGGGCGACCGGTTAATCGGGTCCTGAAATATCGTGACCGTGGGGTACCCCAGGCTGGCGTCGAGCGTCATCGGTTGTCCATCCGGCCCGCGCAGCGTTACCCCGCGCTCGAACACAAGTACCTGTACGGCGAACCAGACGGCCTGGTGCAAGGACACCCTGGGCACCTTCGCGAAGCCTGTCAGGCGGACTCGAGGCTTGACCGGTGGCAGCGGACCGGCGCTGTCGTCAGGAGTAAATGGAACGCCGTCGGGACCGTAATCACGGTCTGGATCGAACAGGGCTGCGAGAAACGTTGGATAACGATCCGCGCCGTCCGGTATCGCATTCCCATCGGTATCCGCGGCGAAAGGGAGCATCAGGTCTGGATGCTCGCCGGCAGCCAGGGGTGCGATCAACGCCGACACGTCAGTCGAGCCGTTCATCAGGTTGTATTCAAGAGACCTCCCTGCCACACATGGACCGCTGAGTATGCCCAATGTGAGATCGTCCCTCAACTTGCCTGCGAGCGCCCCGATCGGTATCGTCTCGCCTACGGCGACCGTCCCAGGCAGGAACGATACGACGGTATCGAATGCAGCGTCGTCCACCCGGGAAGGGGGCGTGACCCGGCGATTGCAGAGGTCCGTAAACCCCAGGCAGACGGCGATCTCCAGGTCCGGATGACCGCCGGCGCTGAAGTCCCCGTCACAACGCTCCCCTGACTCGAACGTGTCGAGGCAGATGAAAGCGTTCGGATCAAACGGCGGCGGTTCGGTCGCCCCAGCGAAGGGCGTCGGCATGGGCTCCGGCGTCGGCGTCGGCGTTGGTTTAGGAGTGGGCGTCGGCAGCGGGGTCGGCGTATAGGTAACGACCGGTGGAGCCGTTGGGCACAGGGCGTCGACCGCTATAACGGCGCCGAATGCCGTCAGCGGTCCCAGCGCCTCCCCATTCGCGGGCACGATGAAGTTGGTTTCGAGATCGAGATGGTGAAGACCGGCCGGCATGGCGAGGGAGATATCGAGCGTTAGCCTTGTGAGCACGCCCTCGCCCGACTCGGGAGGTGAACCGCTTGTGTCGGTTACACGAGCCGCCCATGGGAGAAAGGTGTCGGGCACCGGATCGCTCGTATCAGCGAGGACGCTTCCTTCATTCGCGCCGATAATGAACCGGTGATCGGGAGCGGCCGGTGGTCCGGACACGGGAAAGCCGACCGGAAACCGGAAGTCATAGTAGAAGCCGGCGATGCCCCCGTGGTCGTCCGGGCTTGGCAGGCCCGGCGCGATATCGCCGTCGACCCACGGCGGCACGCCGATGACGGCGAGGTCTACTTGTATCGTGTCGCCGGCACTCGCCTCCAGGCAACTGTCATGCGGGCCAAGGGAATTGGGGCCGTTCCCCGTGGTGTCGACGTCGATCACCATGGCGATGTCTGGATTGTCGTGCGTAGCCCGCGCTGGCACCGCCGCGAACACAAGGCCGAGAAGCGCCGACGCGGCGACTGAGAGCGCGGAAGTCCACCAGACGGCTTGACCTGGCCTCAATCGAATCCCTCCCCTTGGCTGTATGGCCATTGTGGTTGCCGGGTCCGACATCGTCAAGCGACGATCGCCGCCAGCGGCCTTACACTGACATCACGGTCTGAGCGCATCCACCCGCGGCCTGGCACGCGTCTTCGTGCTGTCCGCATCATCGAAGTCGTCGTCTGCCAGCGCCACCGCGCACTGCCCATTGAACACCTGGGGCAAGGTGGCGCATGACGCGCCGTCGTCCGAGTGCACGTCCGCGATCGCCTTCAACGTCCACGTCAGCCCATCCACGTCTGTGGGATTCGAGCACTCCCAGGGAGGATCGGCCCGCAGCGTTATCCTGTCACCGGCCAGCAACAACACGGTCCCCAGCAGCACGACGCCGGAAGGTGTGCAGGACCCCGGGTTCACACCGCCCAGCGGCGGCAGGTAAGTGAGGTACACGCTCACATAGTCCGTGTGGTTGCTCTCGTTGCTCACAACCACCGTCACCAGTCCACCCGACGTATCCGGCGCACCTTGCAGCAGCCGTACCGTGGCTGGGCTCCCCAGCCGCTCCACGCTGCCATCGTGGAAACCTGGGCCCAGAGTCGGCGTTGGCGAAGGCGTTGGTGTCGGTGCAGGACTCGGGGTTGGAGTTGGCGTTGGTGTGGTCGCAGGCGCGAATGCACAGTCTGGGTCGCGGCTCTCTGTGGGCAGGACCGGTGCAGTCGATGCCCCTGCCGCGATCACGATCGGGAAGGTCAAACAGACGGTTGCGTAGCCACCGTTCGGCACACCTGGCTCCGGGTCGCAAACGTTGCCGATATCGTCTCGATCGTCATCGAATAGCTCCGGCAAGTTATCCGTGGGCAGCGGCCCCTCGGGCGGCTTGTGATACTCAGGAGGTTTCGTAGGATCCCTCAGCTGGTTGTTGAGCGGGCAGTTGTCGCCGCGGTTGTTGAAGCAGTCACCGTCCTCATCGGGCCCGATGTTGCCTGCCGGGCAGCCCTGCTCGCTGGGTGGGCTGGATGCATTGGGATCGGGATCGCACTCGACGGGGAGACCGTCGAGGTCGAGGTCATTGGCGAAATCGAAATCGCGCGGCTGCCAGTTCGGATTCGGGATGTCGAAGCAGACGTCAAGTAGCGTCTCGATACCGTCGCCGTCGGCGTCGCGGAGGCTCCGCGCGTAGACCGTGACGGGGTATGTGCCGGCCTCCAGGTTCGTCCGCGCGACGCACCCGCCCTCGTCCGTCCCGCTGCACGTGCCGCCGATGAACACCGCTTCAGGCGAGCCGACGGCCGGGCAGCCGTCGTTGACGTCGGTGTCCTCCGCATCGTTGCTGACGTCGTCAGCGCAGTCTGCGCCGGTCTCAGAGACCTGGTTTACCTTCGGACACCCGTCGTTGATCTTGCCATCTCCATCCTCGTCGATGTTGCTTAACGTCTCGCAAGGCAACATAGGGTAGCCGCGGGTCTGGATTGGCTTCTCTGGGTCGCCGCCGGGGCAATTGGCTGTCTTGCTCGCTGCTGGAAGCGGCGTGCACGGGTTGTTGTAGGTCTGGCCGAAGGTGATGAACTGCACCCGCAGCGGCGCGCAGAAGTCGCTGATAGCGCTGGGCTGCAGCGGGGCGGTCGGGTCCTGCAGAACCGTCGCCACGGGGAAGCCGAGCGCCGGATCCACCTGCACCGGCACTCCCTCCGGTCCGCGCACGAACGTCCCCGGCGCGAAAACCAGGAATTGCAGGCTCACCCACGTGTTCTGCACCATGGAGAAGCCGCTCAGGCGGAGAACCGGCTGCTGGGGCGGCAGGTCCACACCGCCATCGGCGTTCGAGATATCGTCGCCCGTTCCCGGCACCCTGTCTGGACCGAAGTCCAGGTCTGGATCGAACACATACCTGAGGAACGATGGATACTTCTCCGTCCCCCGGGGAATACCGTTAGCGGTGCCGGTTTCCTGTCCTATTTCGCCCCTATCCGCTGCCAGTGGCAGGATCGAGTTCGAATTGCCGGTAGCTCGCGGCGCCACTGTGTCGTTCATGTCCAGGCTGCCGTTTAGCAAGGTGAAGGACACAGCGATATTCGTGCTGCAGGGATTGCCGAGGATACCTAACACCGTGTTCGACGAAAGGCGCCCGGCGATCGCTCCGATCGGGAGCTCCGATCCAGGAGTTGCGCCCTCCGGGAAGAAGCCGATCAAACCGCCGAAGTTGCTGTCCCTGACCGTTCGTGGGCTAACGAAACCACCGCTGCAGCCGCTCGGGTAACCGACACAGAACTTGACACGCAAGTCCGGGTGAGCGCCTGGCGATGGATCGCCGTTGCACTCGCCCGGGTCTATTTCGGTCGGGCCACCCCATTGGAAGCTCTCCAGGCAAACCTGCCCACCGGGGTTGAACAGGGGTTCGCCCGGAAGCGGCGTGGGCCCCGGTGTAGGCGTAGGCGTCGTGGGCGCCTCAGTCAGGTTAATCTGCAGCTGACCCGCGGCCGAGCCAAAACCGTCAATCAGGAAGTTGTATTGTTCACCAGCCGTGGCGCTGAACGTGACCTGCGACGTTAGCTCTGGCCCGAAATCATCATTGCATGCGATTTCCCCGATGAACTCAAGCTCGGGGCCGATATAGGCAACCAGCACGGTATCGTAATTACTTCCCAGCGTATCCACCGTCAGGGTCCCGTCCACGGAAGGGATGTACCTGTACCAAACAGATGAATCTATTTCCGATATACAATCGGCACCAGATGGTTCGCCCGGGGTTTGCGTGGCGCCGAAGGTTGATTGAAAGGCAGAGGAGGGAGGATCCTCGAAGGGGAACGCGCTGTCGAATAGGTCGTTCGCGAGCGTGGGAGTGGGCGTCGGGGTGGCCGTCGGTGTGGGAGTTGGCGTCGGGCTCGGGGTCGGCGCAGGCGTCACCAGCGGCCCACAGTCCTGCCCCACCGCCACATTGGCGGAGTTCGTGGTGTGTGGAAAATAGAAGTTGCCGTTCGAGGAGCCTGTGGCGTTGTTGTTCAACGAGAGCAGGTACTGGCCACTGGCAACAGCACTGCCCACTGACAGAGTCACCCGCGCCAGAACCCCGTCACCGCTTTCCGGCACGCTCGGAAATCCGGTGTCGAGAGCGGTGGCGATCCATGGACTGTTCGCGTCCGGCGTGGGGTCGCTGGCAGCAAAGATGCTGCTGCCAGGATTGACGTTCAGCATCTGGCTGACGTCGGCCGCGGCGACGCTTACACCGGTCGGGAACGCGAAGTCGAAGCTGAACGATTGGACGCCGCCGGTGTCGCTGGGGTCCATGACACCGAGCGGTGGGTTGTCGACGTAGGGCGGCAGGTTGTCTACCGTGAAGTCAATGACGCCGCTTGCGCCCTGGTCGATGCGAGCGCACTGGTCGAGCGCGCCGAGGGCGTTCGCGCTGTTGCCCGTCGTGTTCATGTCGATCGACATGGCGTCCGGGGTGTTGCCGTCATTTGTCGGGGTGGGAGTCGGCGTATCTGTAGGTGTCGCGGGGTCAGGCGTGACAAGCGGCCCGCAGTTCTGGCCAACCGCCACATTGGCGACGTTCGTGACGTGCGGAAACCGGAAGGTGTTGTCTGGGTTCCCGATCACGTTGTTGACCAGTTGCAGTTGATACTGGCCCTGGGCTATCGCCGCCCCTACGGAGACGCTCAACCGAGTCAATACGCCGCTCCCCGATTCGGGCAAGCCTGTCCCTATATCTAGCTCGGTAGCAATCCACGGGCCGGCGTTGTCAGGCGTGGCATCGTCGGCGTTAAAGAGGCTGCCGTTTGGATTGACGTTGAGCAGGAAGTTGTGGTCGGGAGCCGCGTTGATGGTCATGCCAGCGGGGAAGTGGAATTCGTACGAGAACCCTAGCACGCCGCCCGTGTCGCCGGGGTCAATGACACCGAATGGTGGGTTATCGATGTAAAGCGGGACGTTATCAACGGTAACGTCCAGGACACCACTTGCCCCGTGGTCGATGCGGGCGCACTGGTCTAGTGGGCCGAGTGCGTTCGCGCTGTTTCCCGTTGTGTTCATGTCGATGGACATGGCGTCCGCGGTGTTGCCGTCGTCCGTTGCACGCGCAGGCGGTCCGGGAGCGGCCGCCAGCACGGCGAGCAGTAGCAGCGGGGCGGCGAGGCCGGTAATACCGGCAGCGTTCAGGGCGGAAGGTTTCATGGCGCACACTCCCTTAACTGATTACGCACAATTCTGGCCCGACGCTATGCGCCTGTCAAGGGGTTTGCCGCGAGGCAGGGCTAAAGCCCTGCAGCTACGACGTGGGAGGTCGTCACCGCTCGATCACGAACCGGTCGGCGAAGTCGCCGGTCGAGTGGACGAACTGCGCGTCGATATGGTCCGCCGCCACCTCGTACCTCGTGAAACCCGTGCTGTCGCCGTTCGATACGGCGAAGTACCCCGCCTCCGTGTCGTCGGAGTCCACGGGGTAGCAACAACGCCCGAACGAGCCGGAGATCACGATGACCGTACCCGCGCCCTTCGCATAGCGCTGGTCCGACCCGTCATCTGCGACGCAGCGAGACTCGTATGAGTCCGCCGTGATGGCCGGGCAACCACCCGCCGAGAGCGCGAGTTGCTTGCTGCGCTGGTAGTTGTGGTCATGCCCCTGCAACACCAGGTCCACTCGCTTCTCGACGAGCAGGTTCAGCAGCTCCTCGCCGATCTCACATTCCTTGTTCCCCATCGTGATGCAGTTCTTGTGCATGCCCACGACAACCCAGGGGATGTTGCCGGACCGGGCGTCATTTATCGCGGAGTTCAGCCAGGCGGCTTCGCTCGTACCCTCGGCGTAGTCGTACTCCACGCCGCCGACCTTCAGGTCGGGCGCGATCATGATCACCCTCAACAGCGGCTTCGTCGCCGGGTAGTCGAAGTAGTACTGCGCGGCATACGTGCCTGTAGACCCCAGCCGATCCGGCAGGCAGCGGGCATGGTTCAGGATCGAGCCGTCCTGGCTGCCGTCATCCTCGTGGTTGCCCGAAACGAGCTGGAATGGGAACGCATCTCCCAGCTTCGGCAGCCGGTCACGCACGAACTGGCACCACCCGGCGTCGGAATCGGTTTCGTTGTAGTCCATATCGCCCAGCGCCAGGTAGAACGCTGCGCCCGACGCGTCCAGCGCCCGCAGGCTCAGCTCCGCGTCGTCGTCAGCCCCGTGATCCCCCGCCGCCGCGAACGAAAACGACGCGCCGAGGCCAGGGCCCAGCGGGGTGCCCGTTGCCGCCGCCGTCGGCGACGAAGCGGGGGCTGACGCGCTCGGCGAGCCGTCCCCGCTGCCGCCTCCTACGCAGGCAACCACGGCTGCCAATGCCATCACGCCAACGCCGTAGCGGATGGCTTCAGCCTTCCACGCCATCGCCACGATCCATCGCGCCATCACTCTACTGTAGCGGATGGCTTCGGTCTTCCACAGCGTCGCCACGATCCATCGCGCCAAAAGCACGGGCAAACGCCTTGACACGCCCGCTCCGGAGGCGCATCATACAATCGCGCAGGGCACAACCGGAGGAAACGCATGGGCTTCTACCCCGACCATTTCTGGTGGCAGAACCGCCACTGGGGCGTCCACCACATGGCCCTAACGCGCGAGAGCTGGAACGCCCAGCGGGAGCGCTTCGCCGACATCATCGACGTGCACCGACAGTTTGACGAACTGACTGCTATGCCTGGTGCGGACGGCGTCAAGACTGGAGGTGAGAGATGAGATTGCGTCTGCCCAGTTTGAAGAGATCAGCCATCTCGGTGACGGCGGTTGCGGTGATTGCACTCGTGACGCTAGGGATCGCCGCGCTGCTCGGTATCACGCTCGAGCCCAGTCTGACCGGCGGCCAAACCACCACAGAACCTGCAGGCAACATACTTTTGTACGGCAACCGAGACCGGCTCGCCATTTGCGTCCAAGCCTCAGGGTTCGAGGCGGGACAGGCGAGCGCCGTCGAAACGCAGGCGAAGTTGAGCGTCGAGGCGGCTCTCATCGACGTCGCGCAGCACCCAGCCTGGGCTGGCTGGCCGATTCTCTCTGAAGGACTCTCTCCAGTGGTGGATATCGGCTGCACGGCGGGACCGGCACTTTACGGCGAACGAACGGTTCCAGACGATCCTCGTTCGCCCCCAAACACCTTCGGCCGCGAGGTCATCGAGGTCAGCTACTACCGGGTATTTCTTTTCTTACTTCCGGCAGATGAGATCAGGCAGCTTACGGACGGCTCGCTACGCGCTCGCGTGCGACTGTCGGCCGAAGAGAGGGTCTGTGACCCACATTACTGCACCTTTGCCACCACCGGTCTCTACCTGGCGCCGGAAGACCTCGCTAACCCCGAATTCCTCCTGGACGCTCTCGAGAAGGCCATCGGGTTGGAGGCGCCGTATTGAAGGTGAGGCAGGCTTGGGTGAAGCTAGCAATCCGAATTCGAGAGTCTGTGTTCAGGCACCAAGCAATCGTGTGGTTCGCACGCTTGGTGCCTGGGTGCTTGGTGGTGACGGCGTTCTTGGAGGGACGATGTGATTCAGCTTAGGTCCGGAAGGGGAAGGTTGATTCTCTCAATCATCATAGTCGGCGTTGTCGCGGGAACGACCTTCGCAGTGCTTTCCCTCTCAGGCGTCACCTTTAGGGAACAGCAGCCCCTCAGTGCGGTTGGCAGTCAAGCGACTCCGACCCCAAGGGACCGCCTCGCCATCTGTGTCGATGCGATTGCCTTCGACAGTGAAGGCGCTCCTGTGGATGGTGATCCGGCCGTCGAGAGCGCCGCTAAGCTAGCAGTCGAGGCGGCCATACCCCTGGTAAGTTCGCACCCCTTCTTCTCCGACGCTTACGGCACGAACCCACCCCTTGCAGAGATCGGATGCCCCTCCCTGCCTGCGCCGCTCCAGGATCCAGGCACGCGCTGGTACAGTGGCATACCGGACTTCATTGACGGCGGAGGAGGACCACTGGTCCTGAGGCGAAGTTACTACAGCGTATTCGCCTACGTTGTTCCGTCTGAGCAAGATATTGACCGGCTGTTGGGAGGAAGCAAGCGCCGCGTAGCAGTGCAGGAGTTCGAGTGCTCAGGTAGTGGACCGGGAGGAACGCCGTGTGCTGAGCAAACCACTGCTATCTACGTAACGCCCAACGAGCTACAAGACGTGCACATGCTCGAGCGGCTTATACTCGACGCCGCTGGCCTTGCCGGATTATGAGACGATGAATGCCGGTGCTCCCCCTCTAACCCGCCATCTCCCCCCGACTTCCCATCCCAATCCGCTATAATTAAAGCGCGGGCGCCTTCAGGTCCCCGCCCCGCAGGCCGAGGTATCGGGGCCGCGGCGCACAAAACGACCAAGCCAAGATCGACCAAAAATTTCGCCCTACCTCCCACGCGAAATCACCCCGAAAAACAAAATTTCCGAAAAAACGACCAAAATATAACGTGTCCTGACCCCAAACCAACCAGGCCTCCCGCCGTTGCCGCTCGCGCCGCGAATCCGCTACCATATCGGCTACCGCTGCTATAGCGCGCAAGGGGTACCACGTTTGTCCAAGCTCTACAACGTAGCCGTAGTCGGCGCTACCGGCCTTGTCGGACAGGAGTTCCTCAAGATCGCCGTCCAGCGCCACTTCCCCATCAAGGGGCTGCGCCTCCTCGCCTCGCACCGCTCCGCCGGCCGCAAGCTTACGGTCGGCGAGTGGGAGGTCGAGGTCGAAGAGGCCACCTCGCGCTCCTTCCAGGGCGTCGACCTCGCCTTCTTTTCGGCCACGGCCGAGGTCTCGAAGTCGCTCATCCCTGCCGCCGTCAAGGCCGGCGCAATCGCCATCGACGACAGCGCCGCCTGGCGCATGGAGCCCGACGTGCCACTGGTGGTGCCGGAGGTGAACGCCGACGACCTCGAGGGCCATAAGGGCATCATCTCGATCCCGAACTGCCCGACCACGCCGCTCTGCCAGACGCTCTGGCCGGTGCACAAGGTCAACCCCGTGCGCCGCATCATCGTTGATACGTACCAGTCGGTGTCCGGCACCGGGGCCGCTGCGGTCGAGGAGCTAACCGAACAGACGCGCCAGGTGATGGAGGGGAACGCCGCTCAGTCGCACGTCTTCCCTCACCAGATCGCCTTCAACCTGCTGCCACAGGTAGATGTCTTCCTGGGCAGCGGCTACACGAAGGAAGAGTGGAAGATTATCAACGAGACGCGCAAGATCATGCACGAACCGGAGCTCGCGGTCTCGGCCACGTGCGTGCGCGTTCCGGTCTACATCGGCCACTCAGAGGCCGTGCACGTGGAGTTCTCGCGAGGGATCACGCCGGAGTACTTCACGGATCTCGTTCGCGAGTCGCCCGGCATCACCGTGCAAGACGAGCCGTCAGTGAACCTCTACCCCACGCCGTGGTCGGTGGCGGGGCGCGACGACACCTACCTGGGACGCATCCGGCAGGACGCCTCGCACCCCAACGGCATCGCCTTCTGGCTGGTCAGCGACAACCTGCGCAAGGGGGCGGCGCTGAACGCCATCCAGATCGCCGAAGAGCTGGTCGCCCGCGCGCTGATTTAGGGGGGTTAGCGGGCGGCCAATTTAGAGGAAGACCGACCCTTCGGCTGCCCTGACTGCGGCGAGATTAGCAGTGGGTGTGGGAGATCTAAACGAACGCCGCGCATCTGGATTGTGGTGTTCTGGTGCAGCCGGGAGTATGCTCAGAGACAGAGGGCAACGGGCTACGCCTGAAAAGCGTGGGAGGGTAAGCGATGACAACCGACTCTGGGCAACCGTCGGGGCGATAACGATGCGAGCGACGAGGGCCGCGAGTCGTTCTCTGCGACCGGCGGTTGCGTTGGCGGTCTTTGCCGCTGCGCTTTTGACATCTGACGTCTCGCCGGCGGCGCTGGCCTCGGGCAACTTCGCGCCCACGTCAACGCTGACTCTCTCCAGCTCGGCGGCGAGCGCCAACGCCGACATCGTCACGACATCCACGAACCCCGGGGGAGACCTCGTGGGCGGGGCGATACCCGCTTCCCCGCCCGGCGTTTGCGTCGCGGCGAGCCCGCCGGGCGCCGGTGCTTGCACGGGCGGCGCGCAGCCCGAGGTGGGCGACGTCGCGGGGACGGTGAGCTCGAACACGGGTCTGGGCATCCTCAATTCGCCCTGCAGCCCGCCCGCCTTCAACAACGACTTCGTGCTGCTCATGGCGACTACGGATAACAGCGCCGGCAACCTGATCTACCCCTCGCAAGCGTGGGAGAACGGCCCCGAGAACTCGCTGGGCCCCCTGCGCGACGATGTGAATACCGTCAGCCCGGATAGCGATCCGGGCGCGCCGAATACGACCGGCTCGGCGGGGCCGGGCAGCGCCGTGTCGCCCATGAACGGCCTGCCGGCGCACGTTGACCTCTACCCCGCTTACCTGAACGACGTGTTCGACCCGGACGGGCCGGGAGGCGCCGCGCCGATCGTACCGCTGGCGCGCTACTCCGGCAGCATCATCGTCTCCACGCTGGCGATAGTGATCAGCGTGCCCGTGTTCAGTCCGGGGGCGCTGGGAGGCTTCGCGGCGCCCAACCCCCTCGCAGACATCGCCGATCCTGCGCTGGGCTACGCCGCGATCCCGGTGCTCAACAACCCGAACGGAACACCGGCGCCGAGCCCGATCACCGACCTGTGCACACCGACGAGCATCACGACCAACCTATTTGGCATCACACACACGAATTCCTGCAAGGTCACCCCGGCGTCGTGCCCGTCGGACGTAGCCATCAACTCGCCGTCGTCCGGCGGAGCGCCAACGGGGCGCGCCCGCTATGCCAACCCGGCCACGGCGGGAACGCACCTCTTCTTCAGCCTGAGCACGTCTGCGCGTGACCTGGACCTCGACGGACTGGAGAACTCCCTCGATACCTGTCCGTATACGGCGACGCCGGGCTACAACCCGCGCGTGTCCGACCTGGTCAACGACGCCGACAGCGACATGCTGCCCGGAGGCGGGCCCGCCGGCGGCTGCGACCCGACGCCGGCCACCAACACGAACTCCGGCGACCACGACGGCGATGGCTGGCTGAACGCCGGCGACAACTGCCCGCTGGTCTACAACCCCTCCAACAACGAGGACGAGACTCTCGAGGAGGATAGAGTCTCACGGCCGCGCGGCGGCAGCGCGAGCGACTCGCTCGGCAACGAGTGCGACGTCAGCGAGAACGCCGACTGCTACGACGCGGTCGACGACGACGGAGACACGCTCGTCAATGACGGCTGCCCGCAGATCGCCTCGTTCCCGGAGAGTGGAGTCGGCGGATGCGGCGACGTGATCGACGCCAACGATGAAGACCCCTCGCCCACCTTCAGCACTGACGACGAGGTGATCAACGACGGCTGCCCCACAGCCGGCACCGCGCCCGAGATCAACGCCACTTGCCTGAACGCTACCGACGACGACGGCCCGGACGGCCTAGTCAACGACGGCTGCCCGGTGACGGGCACGGGTGCCGGGGGTGGCGCGGAGACCGCCTGCGCCGGCGATTCTACAGACAGCGACTCTGACGGCTGGACGAACGACGGCTGCGCTGCCAACCCGGCCGGGACCGCCAGTGAGAACGGCTTCTGCACGGACGCCATCGACAACGACGCAGACACCGTCATCAACGACGGCTGCCCTGGCGGCCCCGCCGCAGCGGGCCCGGGCCTCCTCGTTGAGGGCGTGCTTCCCGTCCACGCGGACTGCGCCGACCCCGACGACGATGACGGCGACGGCACGGTCAACGACGGCTGCCCGCAGTACGGCCCCAGCGAGACCGGCTGCCTGGCTGCCTTCGACGACGACGCTGACACCGTCGTCAACGAGGGCTGCCCGAGCAGCAGCCGCGTCGCCAACGGCCACTACCACACGGCGCTGAACGAACATCCGCAGTGCATTGGCGGCACGGACGGCGACGGCTGGTGTGACCTTGCCGGGACGAATCTGGTGTTGGACGACCCTGACGACGGGAACGCTGCCCGCACCCCAGAGCACTACGCGCGCCACCGCGCGTTTTTTGTCGCACACTCGGGCTCGGGTAACGCTCCGCCCCAGCGAGAGCCAGCCGGCGTCTGCTTCGACGGCGTCGACAATGACGGCGACACGTTCACTGACCTGCAGGAGCCGGATGGCCCGGACAATACCGGCGGCGGTGACGGCTCAACTTCGAGCAACCTCTGGGACTGCGCGCCCCGAGCGGCGGACCGCGCGGGGGCGGACACAGACGGGGACGGCACCAGCGATAAGGCCGAGATTTTCATCGGCACGGACGCCCTCGGACGCTGCGAGCGCGGCGGCCCGATAGGAACTGGCCTCCTGGCGAGCGGCGACTGGCCGCCCGATATCAGCGCCGTCACTGTGCCGTCCTCTCGCGACAGGGTTAACATAGGAGACTCTAGCCTGCTTAACAACGACTGGTCCGGTTCCGGCCCGACAGTGACCCCGCCTGGCAACTCCCTCTACATCCAGCGTGTCGACCTGGTGCCGGGGCCTGCCTCATTCGCCCCAACTGTCGCATCTTGGATCGGCCTGCCGGACCTGCAGGCCATGTTCAACACGCTGCCGCCGATGTTCAGTGGCGCGGTATACACGAAGGGTCGCCTGTGCTCTTCGCACCCGCTGCTCAACGACTAGGGCGACTGAGCCTGTGCTATCATCTTCCTACTCCCTAACCGGAGACTCCTGATGACAGAGATCGGCCGCCTGCTCACCGCCATGGTCACACCGTTCGACGAGAACGGGCAGGTGGACTACGCCCGCGCGAAGGGGCTGGCGCTGGCCCTGCTGGACTCTGGTAGCGACGGTGTCGTTGTGGCGGGAACGACAGGGGAGGCGCCGACGCTCTCGCACGAGGAGAAGGTGCGGCTGTTCCGGGAGGTGAAGTCGGCCGTCAATGGGCGCGGGGCCGTAATCGCCGGGACGGGGACGTACAACACCGCAGAGAGCGTCGAGCTTTCGCGCGAAGCGGAGCGGGCGGGGGCGGACGCGGTGCTGTTGACGTGTCCGTACTACAGCAAGCCGACGCAGGAGGGGCTCTACCGCCACTTCGAGACGATCGCCCGCGCGACTTCGCTGCCCTGCATCCTCTACAACATCCCAGGGCGCACAGGCGTCAACATGACGGCGGAGACGCAGCTGCGGCTGTCGCGCGTGCCGAACATCGCCGGGGTCAAGGAGGCGTCGGGGGACCTGGCGCAGATCGCGCGGATTATCGAGGACGCGCGCGAGGGGTTCCTGGTCTGGAGCGGCGACGACCAGATGACACTGCCGATCCTGTCCCTCGGCGGTTACGGCGTGATCAGCGTCGTCTCGCACCTGGCGGGGACGCAGATGCGCGACATGATTGAGGCGCAGATCGCGGGGCGGGTGGCAGAGGCGGCGCGCATACACCGGCGCCTGCTGCCCCTGATGAACGCGCTGATGAGCGAGGGCAGCAACCCCGCACCCGTGAAGCACGCGTTGAATGCGCTGGGCTTCCCCGTCGGAGGCCTCCGACTGCCGCTCGTCGAGCCGGACGAGGCGCAGCAGCAGCGGATCATGGCGGTCGTGGGGCGTCAACGGGTTGACCTCGCGGTCGCAGTCTAGCGGTATGCCCGACGACGAAAGCACGAGCTTCGATCCAGTCGCCGATTTTTACGACGAGAGTACCGCCCACATGTACGACGATTCAGTCGTTACTCCCGTCGTCGATCTGCTGGCAGAGTTAGCTGCTTCGGGGCGGGCCCTGGAGCTCGGAATCGGCACCGGCCGCATCGCCCTGCCGCTCGCCTTACGACGAGTGCCTGTCAGCGGCATCGACGCCTCTTCGAGGATGGTGGAGAGGATGCGCGAAAAGCCCGGCGGCAGCGACATCCCGGTCGTCATCGGGGACTTCGCGACCGCTTCCGCCGAAGGCGAGTTCTCGCTCGCCTACGCGGTTTTCAACGCAATCTGGAACTTGCGTACCCAGGAAAAGCAGGTTGCCTGCTTCCAGAACGTTGCCCGACACCTCGAGCCCGGCGGACATTTCGTAATCGAGTTGTTCGTGCCAGACCTGTTGAACATCTCGCCGGGTCACACCATCAAGCCGTTCAGAGTCGATTCAAGCGGCATGTCATTCGACGTCTACGACGTTGTCGGACAGCGATTGACGAGTCATCACTTCTGGATGGACAGGCAAGGAATGAAGTCCTTCGCCTCAGAGGGGCGTTACGTCTGGCCCGCCGAACTCGACCTCATGGCCCGGCTGGCAGGCATGCGCTTGAGTGACCGCTGGGGCTGCTGGAGGAGGGAGCCGTTCACGGAAAGCAGCCGCTCCCACATCTCGGTTTACGCGAAGCCTCTGAGCTAGTCGGCACCCTTTGACCGTAGAAAAGGAGAGTTAAGTGGAATACCGCAGCCTAGGCCGCTCAGGCCTTCAGGTGTCAGCCGTCGGCCTCGGCTGCAACAACTTCGGCATGCGCATCGACAAGGAGCAGTCGGCTGCGGTCGTCGATAAGGCGCTGGACCTGGGAATCAACTTTTTCGATACGGCGAACATCTACGGCGGTACTCGGTCGGAGGAGTTCCTCGGCGCGGCGCTGGGGGAGAAGCGCAAAGATATCGTGCTCGCGACAAAGTTCGTCGGTCCTGTCGGCGGCAGTGTCCTCACGAAGGGGGCGTCGCGCAGGCACATGTTCCAGGCGCTGGAGGACTCGCTGCGACGGCTCGGGACCGACTGGGTGGACCTGTACCAGATCCACTTCCCAGACCCGGGCACGCCGATTGAGGAGACGCTGAGGGCGCTCGATGACATCCTGCGCCAGGGGAAGGCGCGCTACATCGGCTGCTCGAACTTCGCCGGCTGGCAGGTGGTCGAGGCGCAGTGGATCACGCGCACTCAGCACCTGGCGCCGCTGATCTCGGCGCAGAACGAATACAACCTGCTGGACCGCCGCATAGAGCGCGAGCTCGTGCCGGCCTGCAACGCCTACGGGCTCGGCGTGCTGCCTTACTTCCCGCTGGCCAGCGGCTTCCTAACGGGGAAATACCGCCCAGGCGAAAAGCCCGCGGCGGACACCCGGCTGGGCGCCTGGGGGCCCCGCGGAGAGCAGGTGCTCTCGGAGCGCAATTTCCAGATACTCTCGGGGCTGGAGACGTTCGCGCAGTCGCGCGAGCGGAGCATGCTCGATCTCGCCATAGGCTGGCTGGCCAGCCAGGGCCACGTCGCCAGCGTTATCGCCGGGGCGACTAAGCCCGAGCAGGTGGAGCAAAACGTCAAGGCCGCGGACTGGCGGCTGTCGGACGAAGAGATGCGGGAAGTGGATGCGGTCACGAAGAAAAAAGAGGCCTGATCTGCCCTCCAGCCGCCTTCAGGACGGGCGATTTGCGATCAGGAGCGACGCGCTCTGGCAACCCCTGCTGCTGATGGGCGGCGCCTGTGGCGACAAGTCCCACGTCGACGTGACCGGCAGCGAGATATGCTTCCGTTTCGGCTTCTGGTTCAGCCGCTGCGTCCCGAGGGCTGACATAAAGGCCGTCTTCGCTCGAAGCTGGCCGCTCTGGTACGGCATCGGCTGGCGCAGCAACCTGCGTGGCGTCATCGGCCTCATCGGCTCGTACGAGGGCGTGGTCGAAGTGCGGCTGAAGAGCCGGCGGCTGGTCTGGGGTGTGTTCCCGTGCGACCGGATCGCGGTGTCGCTGGAGGACCCAGAGGGGTTTATCGCGGCCATTGCGAGTCTCCCACCCGCTAAGTCAGGCTAAGAGCCTGACCCTCGGTTGCGGCGCAGTTGCTTTTGACCGCCGCACGCACTCGTCGCTATCATCATCGTGTGCCCGGACGGGAGCGGGGGACGGTTAGCTGATAAGGAGAGTCTCGTGGAGATCAAAGTAGAAGCTGGAGATATCGCACAGCATCCCGCGAAAGCGATCGTCGTCAACCTCTTCGAGGGCGTGACGCGGCCGGCGGGCGGCACCGGCGCCGTCGATAAAGCGCTGGGGGGCGGTATCAGCGGGCTGATCGCCGAGGGGGAGATCAAGGGCAAGCCCGGCGAAATGTCGCTCATTCACAGCCTGGGCGGTATCCCCTCGCCGCGCGCGATCGTCGCCGGTCTGGGCAAGAGCGACAAGTTTGACCTGAACACGGTCCGCAACGTCACGGCAGCGGCTGTCCGGCGCGCACGGGGGGCGGGAGCAACGACGGTGGCGACGATCCTCCACGGGGCGGGCATCGCGGGACTGGATGCGCAGGCCTGCGCCCAGGCGCTGGCCGAGGGCGCGCTGCTGGGTTCTTACCGCTTCCGCCGCTACAAGGCGAACGGTCCAGATGACGCCGTTACTGACATCGAGACCCTGACGATCGTCGAGCACGATAAGACGAAGCTGCCCGCCATCCGCCGCGGCGTCGAGCGAGGCCGCATCATGGCCGAGGCGGCGAACCACACGCGGGATATGGCGAACGAACCCGCCAACGAGTTGCCTCCGGCGGCCTTTGGGGCGCGCGCGCAGGAGCTGGCGAAGGAGGCCGGACTGGCGTGCGAAGTGCTGGATGAGAAAAAGCTCCAGCAGATGGGCATGGGGGCGCTCCTGGGCGTCGGCGTCGGTTCGGCGCAGCCGCCGCGGTTCATCATCATGAAGTATCGCGGCAAGGCCAGCACGAAGAAGACCCTCGGCCTGATCGGCAAGGGGATAACGTTCGACTCGGGCGGTATCTCTATTAAGCCGGCGGCAGGCATGGAGTCGATGAAGGGCGACATGTCGGGTGGCGCGGCGATCATCTCAGCGATGTGGGCGATCGGCAAGTTGAAGCCCCCTATCAACGTGACGGCGCTCATCCCCACCGCGGAGAACATGCCTTCCGGCACCGCCACACGGCCCGGCGACATCCTCCGCGCGCGAAACGGCAAGACGATTGAGGTGATCAACACCGACGCGGAGGGCCGGCTGATCCTCGCCGATGCGATCTGCTACGCGCGTGAGGAAGGGCTCTCCCCGATCATCGACGTCGCGACGCTAACGGGGGCCATGCAGATCGCCCTCGGCCCGGGCGCGACAGGCTTCATGGCGACCAGCGATGCGCTGGCGGACGCGGTGACGGCCGCGGGCGATAAGGCGGGCGAGAAGATGTGGCGCTTCCCGCTGATCGATGACTACGCGGAGGCGCTGAAGAGCAACGTCGCCGATATCAAGAACACGGGCAACCGCTACGGCGGGGCGATCAGCGCGGCTAAGTTCCTGCACTTCTTTTCGGAGGACACTCCGTGGGTTCACATCGACATGGCCGGGACAGACGAATCGGACAAGGACAAGGGCGTGCTGGTCAAGGGCTCGACGGGAACGCCGACGCGGATGCTGGTGAATCTTGTGCTGGGTATGGCGGGGAGGCGCTAACGCTTTCGGTCGCTACCCGCGTCGGCGAGTCAGCGTTGAGCGTATAGTGTAAGCGGATAGCGCTGGGCAATGAGGTGCGCCTCGCGAGGCGCGGGAGGCATAAGTGATGACCAAGCGCGTCTGGGCCGCCGCTGGCACGATAGCGATACTGGGAGCCGTTGCGGCTGGCGGCGTGTGTGTGGTTGCGCCGGGCGGCGACGGTGCGCCTGACGCGCCTGCCTGGAAGACGTTGACGAATACCGTTTACGGCTATTCCATCCAGTACCCTTCCGATTGGCTCATAGAGCCGAAAGGATGGCTGCCCCCAACCACGAGTGAATACGTCGCGATTTACGCCCCGCGACGAGGGGGCGTCCCAGTCATTGAGATAGAAGTGCGGCAAAACAAGGAGGGAGAGACGCTGGAGGACTGGGTTGGCACGCCTGGCAAATCGCCACGCGTGCTTTCCAGTACGTCGGCGCAGGCAAACGATGTTACCGGGATACACCAGACCATCATAGAACCGAATGGCTGGAAGTATGTAATAGCGTACTTCTCTCTGCGTCGAAGTTTCCTTGTAATACGGGGGCCGTCCACAGAGTCCGGGTTTCTGGACGAGTACGAACGGATGATCCAAAGTCTCAGCGTCTCGCTACCAAAGCCGACGCCGCTAGGGCTGACGCCCGGACCCGGCGCAACGCTCTGGCGCTGGGCGAACGTGACTATCCTGGTACCTGACGAGCCCAAAGAGGTGACCGTTGGGCGCTATTTTGCCGGCCCGGAACTCGGCCTGCCCGAGAGTCGACCGGTTGTAAACTTGCTGGTGCGCAGTGGCCCTGACAGCGAGTCCCAATTATATATCGACGCAGAGTCCGGACTGGTCTTTCTGAACCAAGTCATGGAGGTCGATAAGTATATCTTCGACGGCATTCTGACGACTCTTCGGGTTGGAGACCCAATGTCCGACGATCCTCTACCATGGCCCTACGGCACGACCGAACCGTCATACGCCAAACGTTTTCAGGAAAGCATGAGGTTCTGGGATCCGGATCCTGCTGCGGGCATAGCGACTACTTTCGGGTGTGCCGATAGCTTCAGCGGTGGGGGAGGCTGCTTCATCATGATCCACAACACTCGGTCCAGATTGGCGGTTAACGTCAGCACCAGAGAGGTGATGGGTGGGTTTGGTGAAATCGCCGCCGAGGACAAGGACGCCTTCGAGCGCTGGCTGCAGTCAGTTGACTGATGTCCTAGTTTTGCCCGCGGACGCCTATCGTCGGCGAGTGAGAGCGCGCACTATCATCCAGGCGCCCACCACTGCGATGGCTGTGGTGATGATTCGCGTCCAGTCGTAAACCGGAACCAGGCGGGTCTCTTCCGCAGTCAGCTCGATCACGCCGATTCCCCGAACGCGAATGACGCCGCCGCCACCACCACCGCTGCCGCTCCCGACCTTCCTGCCGTTATCGAGCGCGGGTCCAGTGCCACCACCCGCTCCAACGCCAAAGGCGTATTCGACCTTCGCCACCGGGATAACCGTCTTGTCGCCGATGGTGATCGGCTCGCCGTAGACCGTCTCGACGCGGGCGCTTCCCTTAATACGCTCCACGATCTGGGAGACGATACTTTCGCCGGTGTAAGCGATATCCTGCATGGGGGCGCCTCCTTCTGCTATGACAGGCTTTTAGCTCAAGCTGGGCTAGCGACGACGAGGAGCCAGTTCCGGGGCGAGGACTTCAAGCCGAGCTCCCGGAACGCTTCGCGGGCGCCCTCGATCAGGGAGTCACGGCCAGTCTCGAGGGGCACGCCGGGCAGCACGCCCTCGATCCAGAGGCTGTACTCGCTGATCGCCTCGAAGCCTCCTAGCGTCATCTGGACTGTCATCACTTCCTTTTCGCGAACCTGGAAGCCGTTCTCCTCGAGTAGCTGAACGTACTCGGCTTCCGTGAGCTGGCGACGCGCTTCCACTTTCGTGCGGTCGGGCATGATCCCGTAGCGGCTCTTGAGGACGCGCAGGGTCTTCATCATCCAGCGCCGGTAGAACTGCTCTGACTCCTGTGGCTCAGCGCCGTGATAAAAGGAGGTGTTGAACGAGAAAGTACCGCCCTCCCGCAGCGTCTTCCTGATCTCGCGCAGCACAGCCTCCTTCTCCGGCACGAGGTGGATGGCGTTGCAGAAGAATACGGCGTCGGCCGGCCGATTGACGAGCTGCGACAGCTTCTCCGCGCCCCCCTGCACGAATCGGACGACGGCGCCGCCGATGTTTTCGAGGTTTCGCTTCGCCACCTCCATCGCTGAGTCCGACGGTTCGATGGCGATCACCTCTGACGCTCCGCCGTCCACCTGCTCGACCAGCAGCCTGGTCACGGCGCCGGTCCCGGCGCCGAGATCGACGATGCACTGGCCCGCACGCAGATTCGTGAGGGCTACGAGCCTTCGGTTGACCTCCTGATAGAAGGGGTGCTGCGCGAATTTATCGAGGGTGAATCCGTCTGCCACTTCGCTCCTTAGCGGGCTTCGCCGGCGCCCCGCCGAGAAAACAGGTCCGCTATCCTGTCGAGTATGCGCCAGGCTACATCATACTTGGCCATCAGCGGCAGCTCTTCCCGCGCGCCTTCGCGATCGAGGATCGTCACGCGATTAGTTTCGGCCGTGAAACCAGCATCAGTCGCCATGATGTCGTTCGCGACGATCAGGTCTAGCGCCTTCGCCTCCAGCTTGTGGGCGGCGTTCGTCAGCAGGTCCTGGCTCTCAGCCGCGAAGCCAACCTTGATCAGGCCGGGCCGCTGTCCCACTTCGGCGAGGACGTCTGGCGTCCTTACCAGCGACAGTGTGATTCCTTCCCTGTCCTGGCGCTTGATCTTCTCACCGATCGCCTCCGCGGGTTGGTAGTCCGCGACCGCCGCCGCCATCACGAGGGCGTCGGCATCGGCGCAGGCGGCGACGACGGCGTGTCTCATCTGATTGGCTGTGTCCACCCGGGTCACTTGTATCCCAAACGGATCTGCCAGGCTTGAAGGACCGGTCACCAGAACGACGCTGGCCCCGCGGTCGCGGGCTGCTTCGGCGAGCGCGAAGCCCATTTTGCCGGATGAGCGGTTGCCGACGTAGCGCACGGGGTCGATCGGCTCCTGCGTTCCACCGGCGCTGATAACCAGTTTTTTTTCTGCTAAGTCTCCGCTGGCACCCAGAACGTACCTAATCCCCCCGATAATGGTCTCAACCTCGGACAACCTTCCCCGGCCTATCTGGCCTGACGCCAGCCTGCCTTCGTCCGGCCCGATGGTGTGGACCCCGCGCGCGGCCAGCGTCGCCAGGTTGGCTGCGGTGGCGGCGTGATCGAACATGTTTGAGTCCATCGCGGGGCAGAGTACGATCGGCGCGCGCGTCGCCAGGGCGGTGAGGCTCACCATGTCTTCCGCGAGTCCGTGGGCGAGCCGGGCAATCTGGTTTGCTGTTGCCGGCGCTATCGCCAGGAGGTCCGCCGACCGGGCCAAAGCGACGTGGGGCTCTGCGACATCGGAGTTGGCGTCCCACATGTCCCAATACACGCGCCGGCCGGTCACGCTCTGAAACGTAATCGGCGCGACGAAGCGCGTCGCTGCCGGGGTCATCACGACTTCGACGAGCGCACCGGCCTGTGTCAGCTTGCTGGCGAGATCGACGGCCTTGTAGACAGCGATGCTCCCCGTCGCTCCGAGTACGATGGTGCGGGCCGTCAGGTTGTACATGGTTAGGTTCTATTCATCTCGTGGATCATTCGCAGCCCAATGAGGGTGAGATCTAGGTCAACTACGTCAATTATAGCTGTTTCGCGGCTGATCATCGGCGCGTAGCCGCCGGTTCCGATTACCTTCGCCTCACCACCCAACTCTTCCTTCATTCGTGCGACGATGCCCTCTACGAGGCCTACGTACCCGAAGATCATGCCTGACTGGAGCGCCATTACGGTATTCTTGCCGATCGCCGCCTCGGGCCGGCTGAACTCCACCCTGTACAGCTTGGCGGCGCGCTGTATGAGCGCTTCGAAGGCTATGCCTGGGCCGGGCGCGATGGCCCCGCCCAGGTAGTCACCGTCTCCGCTGATAGCGTCAAACACAGTGGCAGTGCCGATGTCGACGACGATCAGTGGCGGGCCGTACAGGCGAATTGCCGCAACGGCATCTACAACCCGGTCCGCTCCTACGTCGCGGGGGGAATCATAGAGAATCCTCAGCCCGGTGCGTGTACCAACCCCTACCACCATCGGACTCACGTCGAAGTACTTCTGGCAGACGCTCTGGAAGACGGGCTCCAACTCCGGCACGACGCAAGTCATGGCTGCCTCGCCCACATCACCGGGACTTAAGCTCTCGTGCCTTAAGAGGCTGAGGATTAGGCCGCCGTATTCATCCGCAAGCCTCTCTATATCTGTCGCCAGGCGCCAGGTCGCCTTCAGCGAATCTCCCTCAAACACGCCCAGGGTTACGTTCGTGTTCCCTATATCTATCGTAAGAAGCATCTCAAAACTCACCAGTCGTGCGCACGTTATTATATGGGCCGTTCCGAACGCGATCAAACAGGTTTGGGGGTGTTCATCTTTGGTAGTTCGAGAACTCCCCGGAAGGGTCGATATCATCCGTAATAGGTGACATAATCGTGTTGACTGGGTTGGTTCGAGCTTGGTAAGGTGCCGCCATCCGCTCCAGAAATCCTTACGGGAGGCACTCGATTATGGCGGAATCCACCGCAGAGCGAATCTGGCACGCTGCCCTCGGCCAGCTTGAAATACACGTCACCCGGTCGAACTTTGACACGTGGTTGAAAGATACCACGGGACTGAGGGTCGACGGCGACACGTTCGTGGTCGGCGTCCACTCGGAGTTCATAAAGGAATGGCTATCCACCCGGATGGGCAGCGTTGTGTGCGAGACCGTCGGGGGCATCCTGGGCCAACCGATCCGGGTCGAGTTCGAGATAGCCGGCTCAAACGGTCACAGCAACGGCCATGGCGTCCCTAACACTAACGGGCACCGGCCTACGACCCTCCCGCTCGAGAAGGCGCCGGCCTCTCAGCGAGCGATCTCCAGCCCTGCGACACCGCACAGACTGAACCCCCGCTATACCTTCGCCAGCTTTGTTGTGGCCGAGAGCAATCGCCTTGCTTTTGCCGCCGCCAACGCGGCGGTCGAAAGCCCCGGCGAAGACTACAACCCGCTCTTCATCTACAGCCAGCCGGGCCTGGGCAAGACCCATCTCCTTCAGGCCATTGCCCAGCGGGCTGAAGAGCTCCAGCGCGACGCCATCTACATCACGTCTGAACAATTCACTAACGAATTCGTGAGCGCGATAGCTCAGGGCCGGCCGGATGAGTTCCGCCGCCGGTTCCGTTCTGTACAGCTTCTGCTCGTCGACGACATCCAGTTTCTGGGAAGCAAAAACCGCACCCAGGAGGAGTTTTTCTACACATTCAACGACCTGCACTCCGACGGCTGCCAGGTAGTGGTCACGGCCGACCGGCCCCCGTCGACGCTACCGGGATTCGAGGGACGCCTCTCCTCGCGGTTCCAGTGGGGACTCGTCGCTGATATCCAGCCGCCTAGCGAGGAGACGCGCCTTGCCATTCTCAGCGCCAAAGCGATCGAGCAGCGTGTCAAGCTGGCTCCCGACGTGGCCCACATCCTTGCCCGCAAGGCGACGGACAACGTCCGCGAGCTTGAGGGCCTGCTAAACAGGGTCGTCGCGCACGCAAGGCTCACGAACGAGCCGATATCGCCCGACCTGGCAGCGCGGGCGCTGGCCGCCCTTTCGCCTGCGTCGCCGTGCCCGGGTGACCCGCAGGCGATCCTTCAGGCCGTATCGTCGTACTTCGGCGTCCCCGTTGCGGCGATCACGGGCAAGAGCCGGGCTAAGCCGATCGCCGAGGCCCGACACGTAGCAATGTATCTGCTGCGAGAGGACGCCGACCTGGCGCTGAAGCAGGTGGGTCTAATCCTGGGCCACCGCGATCACTCCACAATTATCCACGGCGTGCAAAAGATCACGCGATCCATCGCCGCGGACGCAAGAGCTGGCGCGCAACTGGCTGATATCCGCTCTTCGTTCTCGCGGTAGCCAACAAACCAACAGCCGAATCCACAGGAACCCGGCCTCCTTATTCACTGTTGCCCGCCGATGCTCATCCACAGAGTCCACCTAATGACTACCACGATGACTAATAGCCATTGATTATCTACTTCTTATAATAAAGACCTAGTGATTGATCATGTTGAAATAGAGGTGTTGGGTGGAGACGGTGGCGATGGTTGCGTCAGTTTCCGCCGGGAGAAGTTCGTCCCTAGAGGAGGTCCGGATGGGGGGGACGGGGGCGATGGGGGTTCAGTCATGCTTGTAGCGGACCGGTCAGTACGAACGCTCAAGGAGATCGGACGAAGGAGGACATATCGCGCTCAACGCGGCGGCAGAGGCCTGGGCAGAGACAAGCATGGGGCTAAGGCGACGGCCCTTACCCTGACCGTTCCGGAGGGCACGCTCGTCTCGTGGCTAGGCGATAGCGAACGTCGGGTCGATTTGGCACAGGCAGGAGACGCCGCCATTGTCGCCAGTGGCGGCCTCGGGGGTTGGGGCAACGCCAGGTTCGCGACGTCGGTAAACAGGGCGCCCTTGATCGCTCAGCGCGGACAGAGAGGCCAGCAAGCACGCATCGTTCTAGACCTCAAACTGCTTGCAGATGTGGGCATCGTCGGGTTGCCCAACGCCGGGAAATCAACTCTACTCAGGGCTATGTCGGCGGCGCGGCCAAAGGTAGGAAGTTACCCCTTCACAACGCTTGAGCCGGTGCTGGGAGTCGCCGAGTCTGGATGGGACAGATTCGTCGTAGCGGACATTCCTGGGCTCGTGGAGGGGGCCCACGAGGGGGTTGGCCTGGGCCTCGACTTTCTAAGGCACATTGAGAGGACGAGAGTGCTAATCCACCTGGTTGATGGGAGCAGCGACGACCCTTTGCGGGACATGGATGTAGTGCAGGCAGAGTTGAGCGAATACGGCGGAGGTCTCCATACGAGGCCGCAGGTAGTCGCAGTCAACAAGCTGGACCTTCCCGGCGTGGAAGAGAAGCGGGAAGGGCTCGATGCAGATCTGCGCTCCAGGGGTGTGGAGGCCAGCTTCATCGCGGCTGCCGCCGGCCTGGGCGTTGTCGAGCTGACCGACCGCGTGTCCACAATGCTGGTTGTGGAGGCGCCGGCGGAGGCGGTGGCCGCCGAGGAGCCCCGGTTACTTCAGCCTGAAGGGGTGGACCGCGATGTGGTGGTGGTGCGTGAAGGGGCCGGGTTCCGCGTGAGCGGCCAGAGGGAGGTTGCCTTCGCGGAGATGATGCCGTTAGGCTCGGACGAAGGCAGGGCGGAGCTCTGGCGGCGCTTCGGTCGCTGGGGAGTGAGAGCCGCCTTGAAGCGCGCCGGGGCGAAGACGGGCGACCTGGTGCTATTCGGGGAAGTGGAAGTGAGGATCGAGACATGAGGCTGGGCGTGCTGGGGGGCACGTTCGACCCGGTGCACATCGGCCACTTGCTCTTGGGTGAGTCAGCACGCGAGCAGTTGTCGCTGGACAAAGTGCTCTTCGTGCCGGCGGGCGAACCCTGGCGCAAGCAAGGGAGGCAGATCTCGGTGGCGGAGGACAGGCTGGCTATGCTGAGGCTGGCCGTCGGTGGCAACCAGGCGTTCGAGGTGTCGACCATCGAAGTCGACCGCGAAGGTCCGTCCTACACGATAGATACGCTGGAGGCTCTCAGAAGCGAGAGGCCCAACGACGAGCTTTTCTTCATCGTCGGCGCAGACGCCCTGGATGACATGCCGACCTGGAGGGAGCCGGAGCGCATCTTCGAGCTCGCAACTGTGGTTGTTGCGGGGCGGCCGGTGGACTCTGACTCGGAGCGGCCCGTCGGCCCAGGAATCAGGGCCGACGGGATATCGGCAATAGATATGCCCTCAATTGCGCTCAGTTCGTCAGAAGTCAGACAACGCCTCGCCCAGGGACGGACCATCCGCTACATGGTGCCTGAAGCGGTCGAGCAGTACATCCGAGAGCACAGGCTCTACCGCTGACTACATGACGTAGGTGAGCCGCACCTGGGCGTCATGCTCGGCCGCCCACGACGCCATCTCCGCCAGCTCTCGTAGCCGCTCGGGCAGTTCAGGGAAGGCGGACGTTAGCTCCTGGAGTTGCGGTGTACCGCCGATGGCGTCCGCGGCAGCGCTTGCGGCTTCCGCCAGCGGCGCTGCGTCTTGCCAAAGCTTTTCCAGCAGGTGCTCCTCGACGGCGCTCTCCGTGCGGGCGTCAGCGAAGTTCAGCAGGGGCGAGAGGTTGATGCGGAGCTGGCGCTTGATGATCGCCGCCGCTTTTGCCAGGGGGTGGTCGGCGCCGTAGCGCTCGCTGTGCGCGAACGAAACGAAATAAACGATGTCGGCAGTGTCGCCGAGGAAGTCGATCGGGCACTCCTCGCCGGCAGAGGTCTCGACGATCAGGGTGGTAGGGGCTGGTTCGACGGGTGCCACGGCGTCACCAACTGATGCGAGTCAACCCGTCAACCGCGTCGAAGTGCGTGTCGCGAGAGAGAACCGGCAGGTGATGCTGAAGAGCGAGAGCCGCGATCCAGGCGTCATTCGTCGGGATTGGGCGCCCCTTCCGGTGGAGCATGACGCGAACCGCAGCATATGAATCAGCCGTAGCCAGCGTGATGATCCCCACCGTGACCGCGAGAATGATACGGTCGAGCCAAGCCTCAGCTAGGAGGCGTCGGGCGGAGCGAGCGATTCCATACCGGTACTCGCCGATCACTACGACAGGCAGAAGGAGCATCTGTGCCGGACCCATGACTCGGAGCAGATCGCTATCACCATCCCTCCACGCGGAAAGGGCGTTTGTATCGACTATCAATCGTGGTCGGGCTCGATCTGCTCGAAGGCTCCCTCAATAGCTCGGTCGATTTCGTCGGCCTCTTCGCGGGAAAGATTCAGCGGTGGAACAGGCCACACGTGCTCACCGCCAGGCGCCCGCTCCAGGCCCCTTTCCCGTTGAAGCTTCTCGACTAACGCCTCGCGGACGAATGCCTTTAGCGGTTCGCCGCGGCGGGCCGCCGTGGCCTTCGCCTCGCGGAATAGATGATCGGGCAGTTCGATCGTGGTCTTCACGCTCCCATATTACCATATTTACGGGTCAGCGCTTGCCACAGCCGTCGTGGCTCAATTCGCGGGGGCAAACTGGGCCCGCGAGGTGAAGGCGTATGCGAGAGCGCTCACAGCAGACCCCCGACTCTACATCTCGTACCATCATGCACGTATAACGAGCGTTGGGAGAGGCCGGTGTGTGTCTCTGGCGTCGCTGCTAGACGTCGAGGTTGCGGACCTGGGCGTAGTGGCTCTGGATGAAGCGCTTGCGGTGGTCCACCTCTTCGCCCATGAGCTGGCTGAAGATGGTGTCCGCCTTCATTCCGTCGTCGATGTTGACGCGCAGGACGGTGCGGATGGCCGGGTCCATGGTCGTCTCCCAGAGTTGAGACGGGTTCATTTCGCCCAGACCCTTGTAGCGCTGGATGGAGTTGCCCTTGCTGTCCTTGAGCTTGGCCAGGTAGCTGTCCTTGTCCTTGTCGTTGTAGAACCAGCGGACGTCCTTGCCCTTCTTGATGCTGTAGAGAGGGGGCTGGGCGATGTAGAGGTGGCCGTGCTCGATCATCTCCTTCATGTAGCGGAAGAAGAAAGTCAGAAGCAGCGTGCGGATGTGCGCGCCGTCGACATCGGCGTCGGTCATGATGATGACGCGGTGGTAGCGCAGCCTGGCAGGGTCGAAGTCTTCACCGAAGCCGGCGCCCAGGGCGGTGATGATCGCCTTGATCTCCTCGTGCGCGAGCATCTTGTCGGGGCGGGCCTTCTCGACGTTCAGAATCTTGCCTCGTAGCGGAAGGATCGCCTGGAAGCGGCGGTCGCGGCCCTCCTTGGCCGTGCCGCCGGCCGAGGCGCCCTCGACCAGGTACAGTTCGCGCACCTCCGGGTTGCGCTCGGAGCAGTCGGCCAGCTTGCCCGGGAGGATGCTGTCGTCGAGCAACCCGCCCTTGCGGATGACGAGGTCGCGCGCCTTCTTGGCGGCGTCGCGGGCGCGCTGGGCGGTGAGACACTTCTCGATGATGCGGCGGGCGTCGGAGGGGTGCTCTTCGAGCCAGGTCGAGAGTTCGTCCCCGAATGCGGACTCGACGATCCCCTTCATCTCCGGGTTGCCCAGGCGTGTTTTCGTCTGGCCCTCGAACTGCGGCTCCGCCAACTTCACGCTGATCACGGCGACGAGCCCCTCGCGCGTGTCCTCGCCCGTGAGGTTAGGCTCTTTGTCCTTGAGGATCTTCTGCTTGGTAGCGTAGGTGTTGAGGACGCGGGTGAGCGCCGACTTGAAGCCGGTGAGGTGGGTGCCGCCGTCGATGGTGTGGATGCAGTTGGCGAAGGCGAAGGTGGACTCGGTGAAGCTGTCGTTGTACTGGATAGCGATTTCGACGACGGCGCCCTCGGCGGCGCGCTCCATGTAGAACGGGTCGTGGACGGTGCCGCGGTCTTTGTTCAGGCGCCGGACGAAGGACTTGATGCCACCCTCGAAGAAATAGGTAAGCTGCCGTTCCCTGCGCTCGTCCTTGAAGACGATCCAGATGCCCTTGGTGAGGAAGGCCATCTCGCGGAAGCGCTCGGCCAGCGTATCGAAGTCGAACTCGGTTTCGGCGAAGATCTCCGTGTCGGGCACGAAGTGGGTGATTGTGCCGGTGCTCGTCGCGCCGTTGCCGGCGGGTTTGACCGGGCCGATGGCTTTGCCGCGGGCGTACTCCTGCTTGTAGACCTTGCCGCCTCGGCGCACCTCCACCCACATGCTGGAGGAGAGGGCGTTGACGACCGCCGCGCCGACGCCGTGGAGACCGCCGGAGACCTTGTAGGCCTGGCTGTCGAACTTGCCGCCGGCGTGGAGGTAGGTCATGACCGTCTCGAGAGCCGACAGGCCGGTGCGGGGGTGCTTGTCGATGGGGATGCCGCGCCCGTTGTCGGTGACGATGACGCTGCCGTCGGTCTGGATGGTGATCTCGATGCGGTCGCAGAAGCCGGCCATCGCTTCGTCGATGGAGTTATCGACGATCTCGTAGACGAGGTGGTGGAGGCCGCGCTCGTCGGTGGAGCCGATGTACATGCCCGGGCGGCGGCGGACAGCCTCCAGCCCTTCGAGTACCTGGATATCGGCTGCGGTGTACTTGCTGGTGGTAGCTTGAGCCATACAGGGTGCGCGTTTAAGAACGCCTGTTTATTCTAACACAATTGAACGTAATTTGCACGTGGATGGTTAGCGGGTTATGGGGCCGGGCCGAGGGCGGAGCTAGGCCGACTGGGGCGCGCCGGTGATATCGAGGCGGGCGAGCGGGGAATGACCGCCGCGACGGCGGAGCTGCATCGCTTCCAGCTCGTGGAGGGTCTGGTTGTGCATGCGGTGGAGGTGGGCTTCGTAGCGCATGATCTTGTCCAGCGCCTCGCCGCCGGGAAGCATGCGGACGCCGGTCTGCATGGCCATGTTTTCAAGGGTTAACGCATCCTCGAGCGGCACGCCGGCGACCTTCTCGCCGTAGCGCGCCGTGGCCGCGATCTCGTCGGGCATCCTCTCGAGCGAGACGCTGATGACCTGCGCCTCGTACGAAGAGACGCGGCGAAGGCGCCAGAGGATGGCAGCGAGGCGAGCAGCGAGTTCGGACTCGAGGTAGCCCTCCGGCTCGAGGCTGGCGCAGTTGCAGAGGACGACCTTGCCGCGCAGGTGGTCCTTGTAGTGCTTGAGCTCGTTGGCGATGTCCGGCAACTGGGTGTAGAACTCGTCCTGCTTAGCGGCCTTCGCGCTGGAGAGGGTGCGATTCCCGGAAGGGCTAGACGTGCGTCCAGCGTTCATTGGTAGCATTATCTCCCAGACATTGATGATCCGCGATCGCGATGGCTACGCCGTTGTGGAGACGATGTCGGGCCAGCCTCCGATGGGACCAGAGGGTTCGTATAAGCACGCGCGGTATTGGTCGGCGCGGCGCAGGCGAGATCGCTCATCGTGATCGGCGGGTAGGTCCTGTAGGTGAGTATCCGGCGACGCCGAGGCCTTCCGTCCAGAATTGACGTGCAGGGACCGTCGAAGCAGGCGGCCCCGATCGCCCCCTACTGCGGGCGCAGCGCCGCCAGCCAGCCCGCCGCCTCGCGGGGCGACGAGAAGGCCCAGCTCATGCTGCCGGACGCTCCAGGCGCAGGCTGAAGGCCGTCGCCGTACTCCTGGCGCTTGCCCCCGAGGTCCCAGCGCTCCGTGAGGCCGCCCGGCCCAGAGATGATGATCGAGGTGACGCTGGTGTTGATGGCGACGCCGCCGATCAGCCGCGCGTTGGTCGTTGTCGTCGTCACGCCGGGCACGGCGAGACTCGATACGGCGACCGATGAAGCGGCGGCGCTGGGCCCGGCATCGATCGGCGAGGCGGTGTTGACGCCGCTGTAGCGCGCGATGCCGCCGCTGTTCGTTGTGGCGGACACGAGGCTCCAGCTGTACGTCGTTGGTTCGGCGGCGCCCGCCACCTTGTAGTAGACGAACAGCTTGGGATTGAAGCCGCTGGCGACGGACGTCAGCAGCGTCCAGCCGGCCGGCGGCGCCGACATCTCGCTGCCGTTGAGGGCCAGCGACGCGACCAGGAAGTCGCCGGCGACGGTCCCGGCCGGCTTGGCGATGGTGACGGTCGCGGTGGCGGTGCTGTTCACCTTTGTCGAAGCGCCTTGGAAGACGATTTGCGGAGCCGGCGTGGGGGTTGAGGTGGGCGTCGGCGTAGGCGTAGGCGACGGCGTAGGCGTCGGCGTGGGGGTAGGCGTGGGCGTAGGCGTTGGCGTAGGCGTAGGCGACGGCGTAGGCGTCGGCGTGGGGGTGGGCGTGGGCGTCGGCGTTGGCGTAGGCGTTGGCGTGGGCGTAGGTGTCGGCGTGGGAGTGGGCGTGGGCGTCGGCTCTGGCGTGGGCGTAGTCGTGGGCGTTGGGGTAGGCGTGGGCGTTAGCGTTGGCGGTGGTGTCGGCGTCGGCGTTAGCGTAAGCGCCGGTGTATCGGTTGGGCTGGGCGATTGCGTTGACGGTTCGGCCAGGACGACGAGCAGCTCGACCTTGTTGGCGGCAGCCTCGCTCGAGCGGAAGTCGTAACCGTCGCTGGTGGAGTTCACGATCGCGAGAGAAAGCACTCCGCCGGGGTTGGTGGCGACTGTGGACGTGATGTCTACCTCTGCCCACACGTTCGTCGTGTTCCCGGGCTGGAACGTCGTGATCGGCTGGCCCTTGGCGGGAGCGTTGTTGAAGGTGAGCGTCAGCTCGCTCCAGGTAGTGGCCGGTACAAAACTGAGCGTCTGAGTGCCGCTCGTCCCGCTTGTGACGTACATGCGCAGCTTCGCGGACGCGATCGGTTGTCCCGTCAGCGTCTGGGTGCGGAACTTCAAGAAAGACTCTCGCGCCGGGCTCGTGTCCGTCTGGAGCGCCACGTTCGACCCGAAGTTGCCGTCCGGATGCTCGCCGGCCACGTAGGCGTCATCGATCGGATAGAGCGTCACGATTTGGCCAACGGGCGTAGGGGTTGGCGTCGGAGTAGCGGTTGGGATGGACGATGGGGTGGGAGTTGGCGTGGGGGGCGGCGCGTCGTGGCACGATTGCGTGCCCGAGTCTGTGAATGTCTTGCCGGCCACGGGGAGGAACTCCCAGTCGTAATCCGAGGACCGAAGCGTTAGCTTGAGGACGCCGAGCGTGCTTGCAGTGTTCCTGTCCTGCCAGACCTCCAGCCCCGGTGTCGTCGCGGTCCGCGTGGAGGCCGTCAGCCCCCTGCCGCCCGTCCCGACGACGATCTGGCGCATGCCAAATTCGCTGTCGATGCCGTTCGCGTCGCGGTTGAGGGTGCCGTAGCGGGCATAGCTGTGCTCGTGGCCGGCCAGCACGAGGTCGACTCCCTTGTCGTACAGGAGTTGCCAGGTACTCAGCATCTCGCCCTCGTCGTCGAGGTGGGGGCCGATCGTCAGGACGGGACGGTGCCAGTAGGCGAGCGTGCAGGACGCCGGGTTGGCGGCCAGATCGGCCTCGAGCCACTCCGCCATCTCGGAGGGGACGCAGCCGTCGCCCGGCTCGAAGCATTCGCTGTTGAGCACGGCCACGTGCCAGGCGCCGGCGTCGTAGCTGTAGTAGCCCTTGCAGGAGACAACGCACGGCTGGTCCAGGGGCGAGGCGGCGTTGCCGAAGTAGCCGTAGTAGCCCGCCGCTCCGAACGTGTCGTACTCGTGGTTGCCTGTGGCGGGCTTCGTGCGTGCCTTGTGCTGACCCCAGCTTGGGTCGTAGCAGTCCGCGAACTCCTGCGGTGTTCCGTCCTCGTAGACGGCGTCCCCAAGGGTGAAGACGGTTCCAGGGATCGTGTCCAGAAGAGCCTCCGTCTGCTCATCGCCCAAATCCGGACATTCCGCGATGTCGCCCGCGCCGACGAGCACCGCCGTGGTGGGATCGGGAGTGGAGGTCGGCGTCGGTGAGGGCGTGGGCTCGCCGGCGTATTGGATCAGCAGCTCCACCGGGTTCGAGGCGGCCTCCCCGGAGTTGAACTGGTATCCGTCTGAGGTGGCGGTGTCGAGCGCCAGCGACATGAGCAAACCCGCTTTTGGAGCGGCTGCCGATGTGACATCGACCTCGACCCAAACGCTGGTGGCCGCTCCGGGCGTGAAGGCGCCGATCGCAGCGCCCTTGGCCGGCGCGTTCGTATAGGTGATCGTCGCCTCATCCCAGGCGCTGTCGGCGACTGCTTTCAGTGTTTGAGGGTACGCCGAGCCGTTGGCCACGAACATCCGGAACTTCGCCGACACGACCGTCTGCCCGGCCAGCGATTGCAGATCGAACATCAGGTAGGAATCGCGCAACGGGACGGCGTCGGCCTGGAGCACGACGGCGGCGCCGTAATTGCTGTTGGGAAGGTCGCCGTCAACGTAGGCGTCGTCGGTGGCAGGAAGGGTCACGCTGCCGCCCGGCGCTGGAGAGGGGGTGAGAGTTGGAGTAGGTGTAGGCGTAACGGCGGGCGTCGCAGTTGGTGTTGGTGAAGGCGTGGGTGTGGCTGTCAGAATGGGCGTCGGACTTGGCGTTGGTGACGGCGTGGGCGTTGGGCTGGGGGTTGGAGATGGGCTCGGGGTCGGCGTTGGCGCGAGCGTAATGAGTAGCCGAATGGCGTTACCGCCGGCCTCTGCGGAGCTGAATTGGTAGCCGTTCGCGCTGGCGCTGTCGAGGGCAAGCGACATGAGGGCTCCGACGTTGGCCGCGACCGTCGAGGTGATGTCCACCTCCGCCCAGACGCCGGTATTGCTTCCCGGCGAGAAGGTGGCGATCGACACCCCCTTGGCCGGCCTGTTGTTGTACGTCAGCGTGCCCTCAAGCCAGCCATTGGCCGCGACGTTCATGAGAGACATGTCGCCGTTGGAGCCGTTCGTTACGAACATACGGAGTTTCGCCGATGTCACGACACGGCCGGCCAGCGATTGCAGGTCGAACTTCATGTAGGACTCGCGCACCGGGTTGGCGTCCCCCTCCAGGAGCACATCCTGGCCAAAATTGCTGGTTGGCAGGTCGGAGGCGACGTAGGCGTCGTCGACCGGGTTGAACGTGACGGTACTGCCCTCGGCAGAGGGACCTGCCAGGAGGGAAACCAGCGCGGCGGCTGCGAGAATGCAGACGCCGCCGGCGAACGATCGTCGGAGCGATGATGACGCGTTGAGTCGCAAGTATGTGCCTCGGCTAATTAGGGCTACCTCGGATGCAGAGGAGGCGAGTGCGGAAATCTACGCCTTAACCGGATTTTTACTTGCATATTCTTAGCACGTCTGGTTGATTCTTGTCAATACCTGCAAGTATCGCTTTACCTTGGTGGAGACCCTCTCGGCGTCGCGGTCTGCAGGGTAATCGGACTTGCTGGTGGCGGAAGGATTCGACTGGCGGTTGGTTCTCGACGTGTGCTATTGCGGCCGTAGCGCTGCCAACCAGCCAACCGCTGGTCGCGCCGAAGAGAACGTCCAGGTCTTGCCGCCGGAGTTCCCGGCTGCCGCCTGGACGCCGTCGTCGTACTCCTGCCGTTTTCCGGCGAGGTCCCAGCGCTGGGTCATCCCAGCCGGTCCCGTAATCACAAGCGAGACGTTGCTGGAGTTCGCTGCTACAGCGCCGATCAGCAGCGCGTTCGGAACGCTCGTCGTCACGGCGGGCACCGTCAGGTTCAATACGGACGCAGCGGATGCCGCAGTGCTTGACGCCGCATCCAGGGGCGCGGCAGCGTTCACCCCCGAGTAGCGCGCGATGCCGCCGCTGTTCGTCATGGACGAGGACAGCCCCCAGGTGTAGCTGGCCGGCTCGCCCGTGCCCGCCACCCGGTAGTAAGCGAACAGCTTCGGGTTGGAAACGCTCGTGATCGACGTGAGGAACGTCCAGCCCGCCGGTGGCGAAGTTACCGTCCCGCCGTTCAGCGCCAGCGACGCGACAAGGACATCGCCGGTCGCTGTCCCGGACGGTTTCGCGATGACCAGCGAAGCTGTTGCGCTGGTGTTAACCGTCGTCGATCCGCCACCAAAGACGATGCCTGCACCCGCCGGCGTCGCTGTTGGTGTGGGCGTGGGCGTGGTGGTCGGCGTTGGTGTTGGCGTCGGTGTAGGGGTGGGCGTTGGCGTTGGTGTGGGCGTAGGGGTTGGCGTGGGCGTAAGGCTTGGTGTAGGGGTGGGCGTGGGCGTAGGGATTGGCGTGGGCGTAAGGCTTGGTGTCGGCGTCGGTGTAGGGGTAGGCGTGGGAGTGGGTGTGGGCGTAGGGGTTGGCGTGGGGGTTGGTGTCGATGTCGGCGTGGAGGTTGTCGCCGGAGGAACGCCGTGGCAGGCCCCGCTGCCCGAGTCAGCGAACGTTGCGCCCGCAACGGGGACGAACGCCCAATCGTAACTCGTCGGGTGAAGGACCAGCTTGAGAACCCCTAGGGCGTTGGCGGTCGTCTGGTCCTGCCAGGCCTCGAGTCCGGGCGTCGTTCCGGTGCGCGTGGCGGCGGTCAGTCCGCGACCGCCGGTCCCCGCGACGATCTGGCGTATCCCGAACAAGGCGTCCGTTCCGTTCGCGGTACGGTTGAGCTGGCCGTAGCGGGCATAGCTGTGCTCGTGACCCGCCAGCACGAGGTCCGCGCCCGCGTCGTAGAGGACCTGCCACGAGGGCAGCATTCCACCCTCGTCGTCGAAATGCGGGCCGATCGTGAGAACGGGTTTGTGCCAGTAAGCCAGCGTGCACGCGGCTGGGTTTGCCGCGAGGTCGTCCCGCAGCCACTGCTCCATCTCCGATTCCACGCAGGCGTCGCCCAACTCGTCGCAATCGCTGTTCAGCACTACGACGTGCCATGCCCCTTCGTCGTAGCTGTAATAGCCCTTGCATCCGGTTGTGCACGGCTGGTCCAGCGGCGAGGCGGTCGAGCCGAAGTACCCGAAATAGCCGGCGGCGCCCGTCGTCACGTATTCGTGGTTGCCGGTCGCCGGCCTGGTGCGAGCCTTGTGCTGGCCCCAGCTTGAGTTGTAGCAGTTAAACTCGTCAGGGCTCCCCGACTCATAGGCATTGTCGCCAAGAGTGAACACCGTTCCAGCGATCTGGTCCAGGAGGAGCTCGGTCTGTTCGTCGCCGTCGTCAAGGCACTCCGCGATGTCTCCGGCGCCAACCATCGCCACGGCGCCCGGCGGCAGCGTGGGTGATGGCGTCGATGAGCTAGCTGGCGTTGGGGTAATGGTTGGCGTGGGAGTCGGCGTTGCCGATGCCGCGCCATTGAGCTGGATGAGCAGCTCGACGCGGTTCGACGCGGCCTCGGTTGAGTTGAAGTCGTAGCCGTCCGAACTCGCGCTGTCGAGCGCGATGGACATCATGAGACCCGTCTTCGCTTGCACCGCCGCAGTGATATCGACCTCCCGCCAGATCCCGGTCGTCGTGCCGGCCGAAAAGCTCGTGATGACGGCGCCCTTGGCGGGCTTGTTGCTGTAGGTGATCCCCCCGGGCCCCCCTTCACTCCAACTATTGTCGGCCACCTCCTTGATCGCCTGGACGCCGCTGGAGCCGTTGGTCATGAACATGCGCAACTTCGCGTTGGTCACGCTTCCGGGCAACAGGCCTCCCAGATCGAACTTGAGATAGGATTCCCGCAGCGGGCTGGCGTCGGTCTGGAGCTCAGGGTCGCTGCCAAAGTTTGTACCCGGCTGATCACCTGCCACGAACGCGTCCTCGATTGGATGGAGGGCGATGCTGCCGCCGGGAGCGGGCGTCGGCGCTGGCGTAGGAGTTGGAGTCGGGGTGGGCGTCGGCGTCCCGGATGCCGGGGGCGTGGCGGTGGGCCCTGGCGTCGGCGTGGGCCCGCCGGGCGCTCCGATGGACCTGGGGTTGAACGAGGTGTCGATCAGCAGCGGCGGGCTGATAGCGTTAGCGATCGTCTGCCACGGCACGAGCTTGAAGTTCTGGTTGCCGCCGTTGCCGTTCCCTGTGTCCTGGTTCGTATGATCCTGGACGATGAACAGGCCCTGAGGGAACAACCCGCCCAGCGCCACGTTCGTCACGTCCGTGCTGTCGGGCCCGCTCACCTGGTCGACGCCGCCCGTGACCGCAATGATCCGGAACGCGCCTGCGAAGCTGTTGTCGCCACGTTTGTAAAGTTGAAACGTCCCGTTGGCCTGGCTGGCCACAGTCAGGTAGCCGGTGCCGCTACTGCCGTAGTAGAGCGCCAACCCCTTCACCTTCGCTGTCAGATTACCGCCCAGGGTATCGACTGTGTCGACGATCGTTCGCGCGGTGCCATCGCCCGGCTCAGCGCCGTAGCGCCAGATGCCTACGGGCTCTTCGGACACGTAAAGGCGGGCCATCTCATCGTCGGCGGCCAACCCTTCCGCGGCGCTGCCGACCGTGAACGAGCGCACCATCGTACCGGTCACGGATCCTGTCGAGCCGTTGAGTTCGTACTGGGCGACCAGGCTGGCGTCGCGGTCCGTCGCGAAGTCGTAGTATTTTCCAGAGATCGGAGAATAGTACATGGCGTACCCGCGCGGGGTCGAGATGGTGGGGGTCACCGAGACAGACCCCACCTGCGTCAGCGAACGGTCAGCGACATTCACCCTGTAGTACTGGATGAAACCGGCCCTGTCCGTCACGCCGACCAGGTCTACCAGCTCCGCGCCCAGCGGGAAGTTGTAGCGGATGTCGACATTGTTGTACTTCCCGTGCTGGTAGAAGTAGAGGCGGTTGCCGGCAAGGTCGTAAACGTCGAGGCCGCCGGTCACGTCCGTCTTGTCGGTCCCAATGACGGTGCTAAGCGATGGGTCGGTTGGATGAAGCCAGATCGTCGTGTCGTCGGTGGCATCGCCAGCGTTGAGCGCAGGCACCGTCTCCACCGTCGCCGAGACCTCTACCGTGACGGCAGTCGACGGCTCCGATTTTGCGGCCCACAGGACGCCGCACGCGACGACGGCCAACAGGGCCGGAAATCCGAGAGCAACTCTCGGACGGCGGGCGACTTCCAAGCGACACGACCTTCCAGATGGGGACACCGGGAGCATACGCCCGACCTATCGGCGCGTCAATACAGGGATATTCGCGAGCCAATCGCCCGGTCGCAGAGCGGCTTCCCCAGGGTGACGTACCCCACAACCTGTGCTAGCGTGGCACCGTGCTCAAGCGCATCCGACGCCTCCTTTCCCGCCGCCGTCCGGACCCCTTCCTGGAGCTGCCAGACATCGCGATTCGGCCCATCGGCATCGTCAGGAACGACATCGAGGTGCCACAGGCGGCCGGTTTCGACTGGCAGCAGGTCACGTCGCGCATCGTCGTCAGGCCGGAGCTCGCCGATGCCCTGCTAGGCCTCGATACGTATTCGCACGTAATCGTCCTGTTCTGGCCGCACCTTGTACCGGAAGACGTGCGTGGCTCGAAACGCCGGCTCCACCCGATGGACGACCCGCAGAACCCGCTCCAGGGGATACTCGCCACCCGCAGCCAGATTCGCTTCAACCCCATCCTCACGACGGCGGTGCCGCTCCTGGGGATCAAGAAGAACATCGTGCGCGTGAAGGGGCTCGACGCGGTCAACGGCTCGCCGGTCCTTGACCTCAAACCGTACAACCCTTACTTCGACGCCGTGGTGGAGGGGAAGGTACCGGGCTGGCTCGCCGAGGCGGCCGAGCGCCGCCGCGCCGTGAGCGAGAAGTGAGGGCGCCACCCTAATTCGGGTTGACACCTTCTCGCCGGGGCTGTACGCTTCGCCGCGGGCAGTAAAGGGGAGGTGCGAATGGCCGCCGGGACACGCAAACAGCGCTTCATTGACGGTGCCAGTGCCGTCTTGTCGCCAATCAAGAGGGCGCCCTGGAAAGCAACGGTTATTCTCATTGCGGTTGTGGCAATGGTTGGCATCGTGGCGCTGCTGCCCACCAGATCGGGCAGCGCCTTCAACACGGACCACTTCAAGTGCTACGGGATCACGAACGGGCTGCCCGGGGTCCAAACCGTTGACCTCGAAGACCAATTCGGCCAGGAGTTGAACAAGACCGTAGGTACGCCAACGGAGTTCTGCAATCCCGTAGATAAGACCCACGATGGCAATGAGACCCTTCATCAGAACCTCAACGGTCACCTGAAGTTCTACGATTTGGGGCCGCCGGAAACAGAACCGCAGCGCACAGTGACCGTTAACAACCAGTTCGGGCAGGTCGATCTAATCGTCAACAACCCTGTCTCTTTGGCTGTGCCTACGCAGAGGCTGAACTTGCCGGCGCCAACGGGCCTCGATCACTTCAAGTGCTATCAAGCCACGGGGAATCCGCTAAACGAGCCAGTTATCCTCGAGGATGGGTTCCAACCGGTGCCGCTGAATGTGACCGTGCTCAGTCCGTTCCTGTTCTGCAACCCGGTGGAGAAGACCCACAACCTCGTGGTGACGCCCATCGTGAACCCACTCGATCATCTCACCTGCTACACGCTCAACCAGCAGAACCAGTTCACCCTCAACATCCTGACCAACAACCAATTCGGGCCGGAAACCCTGGATATAGAGGAAGCCAACAGCCTCTGCGTGCCCAGCGAGAAGCTCGCCGTCAACACGGCTACGCCCACAGCGACAGCTACACCCACGGCCACACCGACCGAGACGCCAAGTCCTACGCCTACGGAGACGCCGACTGCCACGCCTACGGAGACGCCGACTGCCACACCCACGGAGACCCCTACTGCCACACCGACGGCGACTCCCACTGCCACACCGACGGCGACAGCAACTCCAACTCCGACGCCTACGGCCACTCCTACCCCTACGGCCACGGCGACGGCCACTCCGACACCCACCCCCGCACCACCCACTCCGACACCCACCCCCGCACCACCCACCCCGACGGCGTCCCCACCGGGAGCCACGCCGGTCGCTGGTTCCAGTCCCGTCGGCGGAGTCCTCGGCCTGGTGGAGGGCGGTGACGACTCATCGCCGCCGCAAGACGGCGCAGACAACTCGTCAGTTCGATCGGCCTGGCTGATCGCAGGGCTAGCTTTCGCTTGCGTGCTGCTCGTCACCGCCTGGATGAGGAAGACCCGTCAGCGACGGTAGCTCTCACCTGCTGTGACCATACGAGCGTCGACCGGCCTCCCAGCGCAGCGAATTGCGGGCAAGCGCCAGCGCGCCGCCAGTCGAACGGGTTGATCACGCTCCACCTGCTGGACGTTTACGACCGTATCTTTGGAGCATACGGCCCTCAGCGCTGGTGGCCCGGCGACTCGTCCTTCGAAGTGATCGTGGGCGCCATCCTCACCCAGTCCGCCGCCTGGGGCAACGTTGAGAAAGCGATCACCAACCTCAAGGCGGCCGGTGTGCTCTCAGTCGAGGGCATCTACGCGCTTCCCGAGCCGGAGCTTGCTCAGCTCATTCGGCCAAGCGGTTACTTCAACGCCAAGGCCGCCAAGCTCAAGGCGCTGGTCAATCTCATCTACGAGCGCTTCGATGGGAGTCTCGAGGCGATGCTCTCCCTACCGGCCGCCGAACTGCGGCCCCTTCTCCTCGCGACGCACGGCATTGGCCCCGAGACGGCTGACGCGATTCTTCTGTACGCGGCTGGTCAGCCCGTGTTCGTCATCGACGCGTACACGCGCCGCACGTTCTCGAGACTCGGCGTCACGCCCCGCCGCGATACGTATGAAGGCTGGCAACAGCTCTTCATGGGCGCGTTGCCGCCGGATGCGGGGATGTTCAACGAATACCACGCGCTGATCGTTCGTCACGCGAAGGACGTTTGTGGGCGGGAGCCGCGCTGCACCGGCTGCCCGCTGCTGGAGGTCTGCCCCACAGGTGGGCGCGGACTTAGGTAAACAGAAAATTTACCCAGCCCGGGTGCAACGACGTAACAGATTATCACTAGACACGTCTTTGTTATTGGTCCCAAACCCTCCCTTTTGGGCTCGTCACAGAAGAGTCCCGGCAGGCTGTTCTGTGACGCTCTTCTAAAACGAAGGCCGTCCTTTTCCGGAAGGACGGCCTTTCTCATTCCGCTGATGCGTTAGTCAGGCTGAGGTGTTATCGGGGCAAGTCCGTGCTACAGGTTGAGCTGGGACTTGCTTGACCCCAGTCGCGTCGCGGCCCGAGAGCCTGACCCCCACGATGCCTTTCTGATATGCTGGTGCGCCGGTCAGGCTGAGGTGTTATCGGGGGTCCGTGCTACAGGTTGAGATGGGAATACCTGGCCTCTGTGGCGTCGGCCCGAGAGCCTGACCCCGGGGTGCCTACGCCGATACGGACAGCGTCTTCACGCCCCGGATGATGAAGGTGCCGCCCCACTCGGGATCGAGGTCGTGGCACTTGAGGTTCGGGAACCGCCGCAGCATCGTGCCGATGGACAGTTGCGCCTCCGCCCGCGCCAGGGGGGCGCCCAGGCAGAAGTGTATGCCGTCGCCCAGACCCAGGTGGTCCGTCGGGTTACGGCCCACAGCCAGCGTCTCCGGGTCGGCGTACTTGGCCGGATCGCGGTTGGCGGCGGCCAGCAGCGCGATGCAGACGAGGCCCTCCTCGATCTTCTGCCCGGCGATCTCGACATCTTCCTTCGGGACTCGCGCCGTCAGGTGAACGGGGCCGCTGTAGCGCAGCAGCTCCTCGACCGCCGAAGGCATCAGCGAGGGGTCGTCGCGCAGCCTTTGCATCTGCTCGGGGTTGCGGAAGAGCGCCAGCATACCGCTGCCGATCAGGTGCGTCGTCGTCTCGTTACCGGCGATCAGGAGCAGGATGGCGGTGGCGAAGATCTCGTCCTCGCTCAGAATGCGGCCCTCGTCTTCAGCCGCGACGAGCCGGCTGATCAGGTCGTTGCGTGGGTTCTGGCGGCGGTCTGCGATGAAGGCGCGCAGATACTCCGCCAGCTCCTCGAGGCTGGCGCGGGCCTTCTGAAACACCTCCGGCGGAACGAACGGCCCGCCCAGCGTCTGCACGACGTCCGCCGACCAGCGCTTGAAGTTGGTGCGGTCTTCCGGCGGCACGCCGAGCATCTCTGCGATGACGATCACCGGCAGGGGGTAGGCGACCTCGTTCACCAGGTCAAACTCCCCCAGCTTCTCCGCCTCGTCCAGAAGGCCGTCGACGATCTGCTGGATGCGCGGCCGCAGCTCCTCGACGGCGCGGGGCGTGAACGCCTTGCTCACGAGCCGACGCAGGCGGGTGTGATCGGGCGGGTCCGAGCTCAGCATCGTCTGCACGCGGCTGAAGGGCCCGAACTCCTGCTCCTGCTGGTTGATCATCTCCGAGAAGCGGTTGCGCCCCTTCGAGCGGTCCGCGGAGAAGCGGGGATCGGTCAGGACGAAGTCGGCGTCGTCGTAGCGAGTCAGGATCCAGGCCTCCATCACGGGGCTCCAGTAGACCGGCGCCTGCTCGCGCAGCAGCCGGTACATCTGGTAGGGATTTCCGAGCATCCCGGGTGCGAGCGGGTTGAACTCAGCGGTCACCATTTTGGGGCTCCTCTTCTCTTGCGGGGCGGCGCAGCCATTAGAACGCCATCGCGGCGGGTTGTCAAATGCGTGAATACTGACTGGTCAGTCATCAAACGTATCATACCCTACCTGTCAATGGGCTGCGGCGTGAAAACGCCCCGGGATCTAAGGGGCGACGCGAAGCGCTTTGACTCCGCGCACGGCGAACGTCCCACCCCACTCGGGCTCTAAATCGAGGCATTGAAGACTGGGGAAGCGCCGGAGCAACGTTCCGATGGCGATTCGCCCCTCCGCCCGTGCCAGCGGGGCGCCGATGCAGATGTGGATCCCTTGCCCGAAGGCCACATTGTCGGTGGCGTTCCGGCCGACGTCGAATCGGTCCGGCTCGGCGTACTTCCGTGGGTCCCGATTGGCGGCGGCGAGGAGGCATATGACGACGTCACCGCGTTTTACCAGCTGGCCATCGAGCTCAACGTCCTCTCGCGCCACCCTGCGCGTCGTGTGGACCGGCCCGGCGTAGCGCAGGAACTCCTCGACCGCGGACGGGAGCAGCGAGGGGTCTTCGCGTAGGCGCGCCAGCTCAGCCGGGTTGCGAAAGAGCATCAGCATGCCGTTGGCGATCAGGTGCGTCGTCGTCTCGTTGCCCGCCACCAGCAGCAAGGCCACCATGCCCAGGATCTCGTCCTCGCTCAGCACCTGGCCCGCTTCTTCCGCCGCGACGAGCCCGCTAATCAGGTCGTCCTGCGGCTCGCGGCGGCGTTCTGCCATGATCAGGCTCACGTACTCGACGAGCTCCTCGTTGCTGCGCCGCGCCTCGTCGAGGAGGCTGTAGTCGCCTCCCAACGTGGCGATCATCGCGTCCGACCAACGCTTGAAGCGCTCGCGGTCTTCGCGGGGGATGCCCAGCATCTCGGCGATGACGATCACCGGCAGCGGCCAGGCCAGCTCTTGGACCAGGTCGAACTCGGTGCGGTCTGCTAAGGCGTCCAGCAGCTCGTCGACGATCTCCTGAATGCGCCCCCGCAGTCCATCGATCCCGCGGGGCGTGAACGCCTTACTCACGAGACGGCGCAGCCGCGTGTGCTCCGGCGGTTCAACCGAAAGCATCGTATCAACCCGCCCCAGGAGCTGCTTCGGCCCGTCGCGCTGCGATCTGGAGAGACGAATGCGGCCTCCACTGCCGGCCGCCTCGCCAAAGCGTGAGTCGGTGAGGAGTTGACGCACCTCGTCGTACCCTGACACGATCCAGTATCCCGCGCTCGTTTGCTGTACGCGGCCTCTCTCCAGCAGCCGCCGATAGGCAGGATAGGGGTCCGCCAGCATCTCCGGCGCGAACGGGTTGAGCGTTTCCGCTTCTCGCATTCGCGCCTATCATACGCCTAGCGTGGCTGGGGTCACGAGGCGATGTGACGTCGGGTCCTTTACTAGCTCATATTCGGACGTGCTATACTACCGACTGGATGGCTCGTATGGGCCAGCGTGAACGAGGCAGGCCTACGCGCCTGCCTCGTTCATCTTATTCTAGTAAGTATCGACCATATTGATTCACTTTACTGGCTATGGCGTCGTTGAGTCTCTGGCCGAATGCACTGATCACACGCGGCAACGGTTTTCCTGCTTCCTGGACAGCCAGAGCCTTCTGTTCGGCTGCGACCAGATCCGCGATTTGGAGCCCTGCCACGTTCTGACCTTTCCTGCGAAACAAGAGCCGGTCTAAGGGAAAGACCTCTCGGTATTGCTCACCAGAACCCCAATACGACCCGTTCGCGCGCAGGTCAATATAGGATGCCAACAGTTGATTATCCTCTCGTTCGCCGCGTGCTTCCGGCATGACATCGGCCGTAGAACCGGCGATCCGTAGATATCCGCGAACCCGTCGGAGCAGTACCGCCAGACTGTAGGTATAAGGATTCCACGTGTCCACGGGATAGCGCTGCTGATGCTCATGCTTATCGATTACGACGGTAAATATCTGCGCTAGCAAGGCATCTGAATAGAAGGCTACAAGCGCATCCTCCCACCTTCTATTCGTGGCGGGATCAAGCAGGACCCTGAATAGCCCTCTGCGTTTGATAATGTCTTTTCGCGTCAAGATCGGAGGAATATCGGGATCGTATTGGAAAAAGGCTTGCTTGATCCCTTCCAGCGCCAGCGGGATCGCAGGGTTGTAGTCAGATTTGCGGATTAGGACGCCGGTTAGACCAAGATACCGGCGTGATATATCTTGGACCCTCTTATAGGTGTGATCGCCTGATTCATCGACGTACAGTCGGTAACGTGGAGCTTCCGGCATCGCGCTCATCATACGCCGATCCGGGCAGGTGCTCTGCCTCTTGACCCACCGCGCCCCGCGCCCGACGCTTACGGTATGGATGTAGCCCTCGTCGGACTGGCAGCCTCCGGCAAGACCACCGTGTTCCGCGCCCTCACCGCAGGGCATGGCACTGCTGCCGCCGACGCGCGGGGCGAGCACCTGGGTTCCGTGAAGATACCAGACGAGCGATTGTCGAAGCTCGGCGCGCTGGTCGCCGCGAAGAAGATTACGCCGCTTGAAGTGACGCTGCACGACGTTCCCGCGTTTAGCGGCCGCGCCGCCGGAGAGGCGAGTGAGACCCTGTCCCGCGCCGACGCGCTCATCCACGTCGTCCGTGCCTTCAGCCGAGACGATCTCCCGCACCCGAACGGCTCCGTCCACCCCCAGCGGGACATCATCTCCCTCGATACAGACCTCATGCTGAACGACCTGACGATCATTGAACGCCGGCTGGAGAAACTCGACATCACAGTCCGATCCGCCCGTTCCGGCGAGCGCGAGGCCGGCGAGCGCGAGCAGCAGCTCCTCCAGCGTTGCAAGAGCCTGCTCGAGTCCGAGACAGCCCTGCGCGACGCCATATCAGACGCCCAGGAGCTGAAGGCCCTCAGCAACTTCGGGTTCCTCTCGCTGAAGCCCATGCTCGTTCTGCTGAACTTGGACGAAGCTGCGGCGGCCGCTGCCGAGACGGAAAACGTGGCCATCTGCGCCCAACTCGAAGCCGAGCTCATCGAGCTCTCCGCCGAGGAGGCGGCCGAATTTCGCCGCGAGCTCTACGTGCCTGAAGGCGCAGTCGCCCGCGTCCTCGAATCGCTACAGACGCTCCTCCGGCTCGTTACGTTCTTCACGGCCGGCGAGAAGGAGACCCGCGCCTGGACCGTGCGCGCCGGTGACACTGCCCTCCAGGCGGCCGGCCGCATCCACACCGACATCGAGCGCGGCTTCATCCGTGCCGAGGTGATCGGCTGGGACCGGCTGTTGGAGCTGGGATCTCACGTCGAGGCGCGCAAGCGCGGCGAGCTGCGCACCGAGGGCAAGCAGTACGTCGTCCAGGAGGGCGACGTTATCAATATCCTGTTCAACGTCTGACTACAGCCGGCCGCTGCGGACAAACTCCCGCAAGCGCCCGGCCACGAGAAGTCGCCAGCCGGCAAATAAGAGACCGGCCGCGGCGACGATATCCATGATCACAATCTCAGGCCTTCCAAACCCAAGCCCCGTCGTGTCGTGAAACTTCGTGCCAAAAAGCGGCCAGAGCAGTGTTCGCGGCTCGCGGAGCACCGGGTCAGCCAGGAGGTGAGTAAGCGTGCCTGCGGCGACGGACAGAAGCCCGAGGTCTCCTCGGCGCGCGAAGTAAAGTCCGGGCAAGGCGATGACAAGGGAGAACAAGAGCGTATGCGCGAAAATGTGGTTGTCCTCAAAACTGTCCGGAAGCAAAACCCACGTCAGCGATCTATCGATGATATCCGGCAGGAGAGCTCCAAACGCGACGAGTCGGTAGTCGACGCCGACACCAGAGGCAACCGGAGTGGTGGTGGATGGGCCGTTCGACCGACGCCGCAGTGCGCGTTCGCCGGCCCGAGCCATGGCAGCAGCGACGAGGATGTGAGATACCGGATACATACTGCCAGTCACAACGCGTGAGCGAAGCCCGAGATTCGCGCTATGATCACAGCCATGGCCGCCGACACCTCCGAGATCATGGCCGAGGCCCTCGCCGCTGCCGACACGGGCCCGCCCGTGCTCGTCGCCACCGTCATCTCGGGACCAGACGGCGGCGTCCGTCCGGGTGCCAAGATGCTCGTCCGCGTCGACGGTTCCACGGCCGGCTCGCTCGACGGCGGGCGCATTGATGCCGCAGTCCAGAGCGCGGCACCGGCGGTGTTCAAGCAGCACGAGGTCCAGACGTTGATCCTCAGTGCTGACGGGAAGCCGGCCGGGCGCAATGAGGAGGAACAGGCGTATAGGGTCATGATCGAGCCGTACGAACCCTCCTCCAGGCTGCTCATCATCGGAGGAGGTCACGTCGGCATGGCCCTTGCCCGCATCGGGCATCTCTGCGCGTTTTCGATCGAGATCGTCGACGACCGTCCTGAGTTCGCCAGCGCCGAGCGCTTCCCCGAGGCCGACCGCATCACGCGCGGACGCTTCGACGAGGTGCTTGGCGACTATCCGATTGACCAGAACACATACGTCGTCTGCGTCACCCGAGGCCACAAGCACGACGAGACCAGCCTCCGCTGCGTCGTCGAATCGAGCGCGGCCTACGTCGGGATGATCGGCTCAAAGCGCCGCGTGCGCGCCGTCCTCCAGCACCTGGTGGAAGAAGGCATCCCGGCGGACGCCGCCGAGCGCGTGCACACGCCGATCGGCCTCGACATCGGCGCGGAGACGCCCGAAGAGATAGCCGTCTCCATCATGGCCGAGATCATCCAGTCCCGCCGTGGCGGCACCGGCGCCTCGATGCGCCGGACGAATCGCCTGCCACGCCCGTAGGGGCGCAGCACCCACCTATCCCGAAACAACAAAGACCGCGGATCCCATTTCGGCCAACACGAAGCGATTTCGCTTGGCGAGGTACTGCGCCCTGACGACGCGACCGTTCGCAGACGCCGCTTTGTGCCGATGCTCCGCCGCCCCCGGCCCGGCACACGTTAACCGCGTTCCTGATTTAGCGTTTTCACCTACGCTGACGCATACGACAAACCCACGTCAGCCGAAGGGAGACACGAAATGAGTCAATTTGAGTTCACAGCCGAGTCGCTCGGCCTCACCGCCGAAGACCTGGGCGAGAAGACCTGGCGCGCCGTCCTGGCGGAGTTTATCGCCACGCTTCTCTTCGTATTTATTGGAGCGGGCTCGGTCGTGACGGTCACAGGAGTGCTCGGGCTCGACAACCTCGACGCCGCCGCGCTCACCGCTATCGCCCTCGCTCACGGCTTCGCAATCGCTGTGCTCGTAGCAGGGACGGCGAAGCTCTCGGGCGGCCACATCAATCCGGCCGTGACGTTCGGTGCGGTAATCACAGGCCGCATGAAGCTCGGCCCCGGCGTCCTCTACGTCGCCGCGCAGCTGCTCGGAGCAGTCGTCGCGGCGCTGCTGCTGCAGGCCGTGATCGTGGAGAGCTTCGAAGGCAGCCTGGGCGCCCACAGCCTGAACGCCGAGGCGCTATCGAGCGACGGCGCCGGATTCGTCGTTGAGCTCATCCTCACGTTCGTCCTGGTGTTCACCGTCTTCGCCGTCGCAATCGACCAGCGCGGCATGGCTAACCTGGCCCCGATCGTCATAGGACTGGCGGTTCTCATCGACCACTTCGTCGGCGTGCCACTCACCGGCGCTTCGATGAACCCCGCGCGCTCCTTCGGCCCCGCCCTCGTGTCCGACACCTGGGACAACCACTGGGTCTACTGGGCCGGTCCCCTCGCCGGCGGCGGCCTCGCAGCCGTCGTCTACTACTTCGTCTACCTCAGGGACGCCGAAGCCACGTAGGGGTGACCAGACCTCGACTCAGCGCAGGGTGACGACACAGGCGTCAGGCTGAGACGTGATCACCATTCCCGAGTTCGGCGATTCTACGAGCGTCTTGTTGAGGGCGGCGTTCAGGCCAGGCTCGAGCCTGACCCCCGGGGCTAATGGCGACGAGGCCGGGGGCGAGCACCATTCGGCTACGCTCAAGGCGACCATCGGGGTCGCTCCTACGTGAATCCCGGCGACCTGATACGCTACGACCCGCGCCACACGAGCGGTGGATTGCCTGAGACCATGTCCGTGAGCGACCACAGCTCGATGCGCCACGGGGTGAGCCTCAACACGCCGTAATCCGGGTTCTCAGGCGTCTGGAAAAACAACCCCGGATCGTACCCCATGGGCGGTGGCGTGTTCTTGAGCAACTCCCAGATCCGCAGTCGCTCTCCGGCGTCTTCCTCCCATCGTGCCGTGCAATCGGCGTAGACCTGCTTCTGCCCCTGGTCCCAGTAGGATAAGGACACGTGCGGGTTGTGGGTGATGTGCTTCGCCTTGAACGAGTTCCGCCCTGTCGCGATCCAACCCGCGTTCCCCTCCCATATCGGGTGCAGAATCCTCGAGCGCGGCCGTCCGGAGCGGTCGACCGTAGCCACCGTGCACCAGACGATGGTACTCACGCGGCTCGAGAATTCCTGCTCGATCTCCGCGAACGAACCAACGTCCATGCCACCTCCTAGACCGGAAAAACGTACGGTAGCGCGTATCTTAGCACCCCCCTTGGTTGAGCAAGTGTAAAGATCGGTAACGGCCGCGCCTGGGGGGCGTCTAGTTGGTTAGGCTCACGGGTCTTACCAATATGTTTACCTCGCCGCAAAGCCGCCAGCACCAGGAGAAAGCTGCCCTATCTCTGCCTGACTCGTCTGTCGACGTCATGCACGAAGCGCGCGTCCTGAAACGCTGGGTACAGGCCGGCGTCTACGCGGCGATCGCGGGTTTCGAGCCGTTCTACCTGTTCGTACTGCACTACTCGCTACCGCAGATGCTCGTCGGTTTCGCCATCGGCCTCATCATCGCTACCACCGCCATAGAAGGGGCGTTCAGCCAGATCTACAAGCTGCGAAAGCGGAGTGCCTATCCGGGACTCCTCCTCCAGGAGCTGGGCCTGGTGTCGGGCGCCGCCGCTGCCGCCGAACATGCGCAGACTGTGATTGCCCGCCTTATGCGCCTCAAAGGCGCGTTCACCGTTCTTGGCGGGCCCGGCGTGGACACGAAAGCGCTCGCGGTCTCCGGAATTACCAAAGAACAGGCGGGCAGCCTGTTAGCGCCCGCCGCTCAACAGGTGGCAGCCGCTATGCAGCACCTGACCCCCCAACGCCTCGGTGATGAGATATGCTCACAGGCCGGCTTCCCCGGCCATCACATCGTCTTCGTCCCAGTCGTCGCTCTCGATCAGACGACAGGTGTCCTCGCGCTCGTGAGCGAGCGGCGCAACCGCGACCTCAAGGACGCGCACCTTCTCACCGCCATCGGCTCGGCGCTCGGCCTCACGCTCGAGAATCTGCGCCAGAAAGCGGAGTTGCGTGAGGGCGAGGAGCGCCTGCGCACCGTCATAACAGGCGCGCCCGTGATCCTGTCCGCGGTTGATTCCAGCGGAATCCTCACTTTCGTAGAGGGCCGTGGCCTGGAAGCGATTGGTGTCGACGCCGCACAGGCGATTGGCATCTCGATCGACGATCTCTACGCCGCCAGACCCCAGACGCTGGCGGCGTTCAAACGGGCCCTGACCGGCGAAGAAGTGACGTTTACGTCCGAGTTCGCCGGAATCGATTTCGAATCGCGGCTTAGCCCCATGCGCAGCAACGACGGCGCAATCCAGGGCGTCATCAGCGTCTCCTGGGATGTCTCGGAACAGAAACGGGCGGAGAGCGCCCTGATCGAAAGCGAGGAACGGTATCGCCTGCTCTATGAGACGTCCCGAGACGTGGTATACACGGTGGACGCAACGGGCACCATAACATCGCTCAACCCAGCGTTCGAGACGATCACCGGCTGGTCGCGGGAGGACTGGATAGGCAAGAACTTCGCGCCCATCGTCCATCCCGAAGACTTGCCCGCTGTGGTCGATCGCTTCCAGACGCTCCTCCGTGGTGAAGACTTAGGGTCAGACTCTAACGAGTGGCGGGTGCGCTCGAAGAGCGGCGAATACTTCGTCGGCGAGTTCGTTCCGGTCCCGCAGACACGCGACGGAAACATCGTGGGCGCTATCGGCTTCGTGCGCGATATCACGGAGCGCCGCAAGGCCGAAGACACTATCCGTCGCCTCGCCTATCACGATGTGCTCACCGGCCTTCCCAACAGGGCGCTCTTCGAAGACCGCTTGAACGTCGCCCTGGCTCAAGCCAAGCGCAACCACCAAATGGTCGGGGTCCTGTTCTTCGACCTCGACCGCTTCAAGCTCGTCAACGATACGGTGGGCCACGCCGGGGGCGACCGGCTGCTTCAGCAAGTGGCCACCGAGCTGAGCGAGCTGGTCCGCGAAGGCGACACAGTGGCGCGCATCGGCGGTGACGAGTTCGTCTTTCTCCTCGCCGGGCTCGGGAGAGCTGAAGACGCAGCCCTCGTCGCCGAGCGCATCCTGGAACGTCTGCGCGGTCCCAGGCTGCTTGGCGACCAGGAGTTTTCTGTCAGCACCAGCGTTGGTATCGCCCTCCATCCGCGAGACGGCAAGGACGCTGAGTCCTTGATGCGCAAGGCTGACACGGCCATGTACCGGGCCAAAGAGCGCGGCCGCGACAACTACCAGTTCTATAACGCGATCATGGAGGCCACCCTTCGCGAGCGTATCGGCCTCGAGAGTGACCTTCGCCACGCCCTTGAGCGAGGGGAGTTCATGGTCTATTACCAGCCCGTGCTGAACACCTCCTCGGAGCGGCTCGTAGGCTGCGAGGCTCTCGTGCGCTGGCAGCATCCTACCCGTGGTTTGGTCAGCCCCGACGAGTTCGTGCCGCTGGCCGAAGAGACCGGTTACATCGCAGAGATTGGCGAATGGGTCTTGCGTGCCGCCTGTGCTCAGAGCAGAGCCTGGCGGGACGCCGGCAACGAGCCGATTCGTATGACGGTGAACGTTTCAGCAAGGCAGCTCGAACGAGTTGGCCTGGTGAATCTCGTCGATACGGCCCTTAGAGAATCCGCGCTTCCCGCGGACAGCCTGCACCTGGAGATCACCGAGGGCGCGATGATGAAGAACGTCGATGCGATCATCGCCATGCTGACTGAGCTGCGAGACATGGGCGTCGGCATCTCCGTGGACGACTTCGGCACCGGCTACTCGTCACTCAACTACCTCAAGCGCTTCCCCATCGACACCATCAAGATCGACCGCTCATTCGTCAGAGACGTTGTAACAGACGCCAACGACGCCGCCATCGTCACCACGGTCACAACGCTGGCCCACAACATGGGCCTCAAGGTCATCGCCGAGGGTGTCGAGACCGACCAGCAGCTCGCCTTTCTGCGCACCACCGGCTGCGACGAATTCCAGGGCTATCTCATCAGCGAGCCCCTCAGCGCGCAGGCGTTCGGCGAGATGCTGGCACGCGACAGCCGCTCGACCGCCAGAATTATCCCGATTCGTATTGCCTGATCGCCATCCGCCCGAAGCGCTAAGCAGGGCGTCTCACACCCGTATCCGCGATTCTTGGACATCGTTGTTATCGATGGTGAAATGAGATGAGGCGCCTGGCCCTCCTTCTGCCCCTCGCAATCAGCGTCCTGGCGGCGTTTGCGCTGGTCACCGGCGGCGGACTCTCCTCTAGCGCTGACGAACCATACGCCTGCGAAGAACCGTACCCCTCTAACAGCCCGTACCCCTACGACGACCCATATCCTTACGACGACCCATATCCTTACGACCAGCCATACCCGAGCGACACGCCCGATCCCTGCGCAACCCCGTACCCAACCGACGAGCCATATCCTTACGACGAGCCATATCCCTACGACTACGGCGATCCCTACCCTTACACGGATCCCACTCCTGATCCCTCGCCGACCCACGCCCAAAAGCCCGGTACATTCAAACCCGGCGCATGGGTCCAGGTCACCGGCACCGGCGACTGCCTCAACGTTCGCAACCAGCCCGGCCTTCCGAAAGAGGGCGCAGACGACGGCCAGTTCACCATCCTTAACTGCCTGCCCGACGGCTTTATCGGCATGATCTCGTTCGACGGCTACTTCGACGGCGTCCCGGGCGCCGTCCGGGCCAACGGCCACACCTGGTGGAACATCCTCGGCCAGGGCTGGGCCGCCGAAGACTGGCTCGCCTTCCACCACGCCGGTGGGCTGCCCTGGCCAGAACGCCCCGACCTGGCGGACGCTGGCCTCATCGCCTATCTCAATAGGGACACGAAAGACGGCGGCGACATCTGGCTCATGAACGCCGACGGCACGAACCCGCTCCGGTTCGTCGCCCGCGCACGCAACAGCGAATCTTTCCGCGACCTCGCCTGGTCTCCCGATGGTACGCGACTCTCTTTCACGTACAGCGGTTGGATCGAGGAGAAAAGTACTGGTTACTCCGGCACCCGCATCGTTGGTCTCGATGGCAAGATCATTACCGACGCGTCTGGCCTTAGCGGCGCGCGCTGGTCGCCGTCCGGCGATCGCCTTTCGGGCCTGCGCTATCACTCAGCGGGTGGCATGACCAGCAACTATACCCCCGTCGTCTATGACGTCCCGTCCGGAACCGAGGTCGCCCTCAACGCCCCGTCCTACACGGACGTTACTCCCGCCTGGAGCTCGGACGGCAGCTCTCTGGCCTTCGTCTGCACATCGTCCACCGCCGAGGTCAACGCCGAAGGTAGGCCAAGTCAGGAGAAGCTTCAGTGCGCCGGCGGAGACGGATTGCGTGTGGTTGCGGCAGACGGCACCGCCGCCCGTGTCATCCTGTCGTACACGCCCGAGGGACCCTACTACCGTGAACCTTCGTGGTCCGCCGACGGCAGTACTATAGCGGTCGTCAATCACAACCCTGACCAGGGTTGCCGTGGCTACACGCTTGTGAACGTCGCAACGGGCGCCCGAGGTGGCTGCATTGCGTTTCCGGCGCGAGGTAATTTCGGTGGCGGAGGTTGCGGCGGCTGGCCTGGTGGCTTCAGCCAGTGGAGCGGCGACGGGCGCCACCTGATCTACGCCTACTCGATGGGCGCCGCCAGTAATGGCATCTTCGTTATTGACGTGGTGAGCGGTGACTCCACGAAGATACCTGCATCATACGCCGCTGGAGTCACTCTCCAACCAGGCGGCGCTAACCTCGCCTATGGCAGCGGCGGCTACATCTGGACTGCCGCCCTCGACGGGTCCAACCTCACGATCCTCGCCCAGGGCGACTCGCCCGCCTGGCAGCCCTAGGTCCAAGCCCGTTCGCCCTGAGCCAGTCGGAAGGTTCTTTGTGCCGTCTTCGCGAATCCGCTACGATAACCCACGTGAACGAAGTCCTCGACCAGCTCCGCCAGGCCATCGACAGCGGCACCCCCGTCGTCGTCGCCACCGTCGCCGCGACGCGCGGCTCGACCCCGCGCAGCGCCGGCGCCCGCATGCTCGTCCACGCAGACGGCTCGTCCTGCGGCACCATCGGCGGCGGCTGCGGTGAGTCCGAGGTCATCCACGCCGCGCTGGAGGCCCACGCCGACGGCCTCCCCCGCCTCGTCCGCGTCGACCTCACCAACCCCATCGACGGCGACGACAAGATCTGCGGCGGCCTCATGGACGTCTTCGTCGAACGCATCGCTCCGTAACGGCCACCCTTAGCCTGCCATGGCCCCGGGGGTCAGGCTCGCAGCCATGGAGCCTGTGCCTGGAACGACGCTTGTAGAATTCATCGAGACTGGAACGGTGACCACGCCTCAGCCTGACGCCCACCGTACCTGCCCACCACACTCCTTGCCCCCCACTCCCCGCTCCCCTATCTTATCCCTTACCACTAGTCCCCTGTCCCTAACCACTGCACGGAGGTCTCGCGATGAAAGCAGCCACCTTCCAGGGCCCGTTTAAGGTCGAAGTCAAGGACGTGCCCGATCCCACGATCCAGGACGCCAACGACGTCATCCTCAAGGTCACCACCGCCGGCATCTGCGGCTCTGACGTCCACGCCTACGATGGGCGTATGAACATACCAGCCCTCGGTTGGTCAATGGGCCACGAGTACATCGGTGAGGTCGTCGAGACCGGCAGCGGCGTCAGCAACTTCAAGGCCGGCGACCGCGCTGTCGGCTCCTTCGTCTCTTGCTGCGGCGACTGCCACTACTGCAAGATCGGCTGGCCCAGCCAGTGCACCAAGCAGCAGTTCTTCGGCTTCATCGCGCTCGGCGGCGCGCAGGCCGAATACCTGCGCGTCCCCAACGGACACTACACGCTGGAGAAGGTGCCCGACGGCCTCTCCGACGACAAGGCCCTCTTCACCGGCGACATCCAGTCCACCGGCTACTTCGCCGCCGACAACGCCGGCATCAAGCCCGGCGACGTCGTCGCCGTCGTCGGCTCAGGCCCGGTCGGCCTCTTCGCCCAGATGGGCGCGCTCACCTTCGACCCGAAGGTCGTCCTCGCCATCGACTCCATGCCCGAGCGTCTGGAGCTCTCGAAGCGCATCGGCGCGGAGCCCATCGACATGTCCAAGGAGGACGCCGCCTCGGTCGTCCGTCAACATAGCGAGGGCCGCGGCGCCGACGTCGTCCTGGAGGCGGTCGGGATCGAGCCGTCGCTCAAGTCCTGCTTCAACTACGTGCGGCCCGGCGGCACGATCAGCGCCGTCGGCATGTACACCGAGCCCGAGTTTCCCTTCCCCATGTTCCAGTCATTTCTGCGCGATATCACCTTCAAGATCGGCGTCTGCCCCGTCAAGCGCTACATGGGCAAACTCCTGGGCATGATTAACGAGGGCAAGATGGACCCCTCGATGATCATCACCCACACCATGCCGCTCGACGACGCGCCTAGAGGCTACGACATCTTCCACCACCGCAAGGAGAACTGCATCAAGGTGGTGCTGAAGCCGCACGGCTAACCGTGAGCCATCTGCCGTCTTACGCGACGGCCGTCCTCGTCTTGACCGCGGCGCTCGCCTGTGGCGGCGACAACCCCGCTCCGTCCCCGACGCCATCGAAGGCTCAGTCCGCCACACAACCGCCCTCGGCGGGATTCTCTACCCCGGGCGGCACGTGGCGCACGCTCGCTCCCATTCCTACGCCTCGCATGGGAGTCGCTGTCGCTGCGCTTAACGACAAGATTTACGTCATCGGCGGCATCGAAGCCGACGGTTCTCCCAGCGCCAAAGTCGAAGTCTACGACCCTACGACGGATATCTGGAACGAGGCCGCGCCACTGCCGCAACCACGCCACCACGCCGCTGCAATAGAGTTCACTCCCCGAGTGGATGAAACCAAGCTTCTGGTCGCCGGCGGGTTTGCTTCTGGATACGAGGATCCCAAGTCGACAGTTTTCGAATACGACGACCTAACCAATATGTGGTCCGACCGTTCCCCACTACAGACAGCGCGAGGAGGCTTGGCTTTGACGAAGTTCGAGCGATTTCTGGTCGCAGTGGGTGGGGCGGGCCGTACGCTCGACGGTCAGATTATGACTCTCCGATCAGTTGAATGGATGGATTTCCCCTCTCGCACTTGGCGTGAAACGGATGAACCGCTCGCGGTTGCTCGCGCCCACCTGGCGGCCGCAACGGCAATGGCTTTCGGTGGTGGCGGAGGCTATCCGATGGTGTTCGCGGTTGGGGGCGGTTCCAGTGTCGACGGCTCGTCTCGCCTCGACGTGAACGAGGGAGCCGTGAGGGCGGAGTACTGGGGACCATATTCTGCGATGCCCACTGCCCGTAGTGGGATCGCCGCAGCCACCTTCGATCTCCCAGGAGTCGGCTACCAGGTCTACGTATTCGGCGGCGAAGGCTCCGAAGGCACCTTGGATACTGTCGAGGTGTACAACGTCGCGAAGATTTGTGGTCGACTGCCCCACCCATGCCCACCGCTCGCCACGGCCTCGGCGCCGCCGTCGTCGGAGACACGATTTACGTCATAGGCGGTGGCACGTCGCCGGGACTTTCCGTCTCCGGCGCCAACGAGGCTTTCACCCCCTAGCCGCTATGGGTGTTTCCCTCGCGAAAGTCATTCCGATTCTGCTCTCCGTTCTCATCATGTCTGCCTGCGGCGGCGACACCCGCGCGCCTTCGTCGCCGTCCTCGACGCCATCCGCGCCTCCGTCTGCCACGCAATCGCCATCCACGGCACCAACCTGCCCGAAGCCTGGCCAGTGGTGCACCCTCGCCCCGATGCCCACACCCCGCACTGAAGTCGCGGTGGCGGTGTACGATCGCCCTCCCGTTGGAGCGACGATTTTCGTTATCGGCGGCTTCGAGGCCGACGGCTCGCCCAGCACCAAGGTCGAGACCTACGACACCGTCTCCGGCGCCTGGACCGACGGCCCCTCACTGCCCGAGCCCCGCCATCACGCCGCAGCCGTCTTCGTCGACACCGACCTCTTCCTGATCGGCGGCTTCGAGACAAGCTTCGACGACCCGCAGGACACCGTCTTCGCCTACAACGTCATCGAACGTGAGTGGGAGGACTCAACACCGCTGCCTGCGCCCCGGGGCGGCCACGGCGCGGCCGCCCTCGACGGCAAGCTATATGTTGTCGGCGGGGTTGGCACTGGCCGTGAGAACATTGCCGACGTTGTGGTGTATCCCCTTGAGAGCGTGATCGTCGGCGACCACGCGCAGATCGCGCTGGATCGCCAGTGGACCACCGTGGCGCCCTTGCCGACGCCGCGCGACCATCTGGCCGTCGTGGCTCTCGAATTCCGGGTCTACGCCATCGGCGGGCGTTCCGGCCTCGACTTCGGGCGCAACTTGAGCGCGGCCGAAGCCTACGAGCCAAAAACCAACACCTGGACGAAGATTCCGGAGTTACCCACTGCCCGCAGCGGCATTGCCGCCGCCCCGCTCGGCCATCGCCTCTTCGCCTTCGGTGGCGAAGGCCCCGACGGCACTTTCGACGCTAACGAAGCCTACGTCCCCGCGAGAGGCGCCTGGCAAACCCTGCCGCCCATGCCCACCGCCCGCCACGGCCTCGGCACGGCCGTCGTCGGCGATAGCATCTACGTCATCGCCGGCGGCCCCACCCCCGGCCTCTCCGTCACCGGCGTCACGGAGGCGTTCACGCCCTGATTTTCCGCAGCTTGTGCTCTCGTCGATTTCGTTCCGTCTCCACCTGTCATCCTGAGCGCCACAGCGTCTGCGCGGACCCAGCCGCACCTTCGCGAAGGATCTTGGGTGGGGCTAACGCGCGCTGCGTACGCCTGCGCTCGTCTGCCGGGCGACAATCGCCATCCCCTGCTTTGTCTCTTGACACGTCTCCGTCCATTCGCTATCCTGATTACGTACCCCCACCCAGGGGGTAAGGGTAGGGCAAAGAACGCGATTCTACCAAACAAACTCGCAAGGCTAATAGACCGTACAGGAGACATGCTAATGCAAGACGAAAAGCGCGGGGAGGTCCTCAAGCGACTGAGCTTCATCGAGGGCCACCTTAACGGCATTCGCCGCATGGTCGAGCAGGACAAGTACTGCGTCGACGTCCTCAAGCAGACCTACGCCGTGCGCCGCGCCATCGAGAAGATGGAGGCGCTGATGCTCGACAACCACCTGCGCACCTGCGTCAGCGAAGGCATCCGCGGCGGACGCGAGGACGAGGTCGTCGGCGAGCTAGTAGAGCTCTACGAACTGGCCAACAAGTAGGCGAAACACGGAGCCGTCCTCAACTATACCGAAGGATGGTCGCCCAAGGAGGTAAATCAATGACAGAACAACCTACCGCTCCCCAAACCAGCGGCCACACCATCCACTGGGCGCGCTGGTACGACCTGGTTAGCTGGCTCCTATCCTTCGGTCGCGGAGAAGCGATTCGCCGAACGATCGTTCAAGAGTCTGGTGTCCAGGCCCGAGAATCGGTCCTCGATGTCGGTTGTGGCACCGGCACATTGGCGCTGGCCCTCGGAGCGAAGGCCGGGGCCGATGGCCATGTCACCGGAATCGACGCGTCGACTGAGATGATCACCGTCGCCAGGGCTAAGGCGAAGCGTCAAGGAGCAGAAGTCACGTTTCAGGTGGAGGCCATCGAATCGCTCTCTTTCGCCGCCCAGAGCTTTGACCTCGCCACCAGCACGATGATGCTCCACCACCTGCCGGACGACGTAAAGCAGGATGGACTGGCGGAACTGGCGCGCGTGCTCAAGCCCGGTGGCCGGCTGCTCGCCGTCGACTTCGATTCAGAGAGCGGGACGATTCTTGGGCACCTATTCTCTGTCCTGGGTCACAAACGCGGCGATAGCTCCTACCCGGCCGTCGAGACGATGCTGCGTGAAGCCGGTTTTACGGCGATTGAGAAGGTGAATACGAAGTACAAGCAACTCATGGTTGTGCGCGCCAGGAAGCGGTAACAGGCTCCAGATGACCGGACAGAAAAACACCAGCCGAGATAACGTCTACGCCGACGCCTTTCGCCACCACCTTTGGGCTAACCAAACACTCCTCGCTGCCTGCGCCGGGCTTCCCGACGATGTCCTCGACGCCGGCTTGCCGGGAACCTACGGATCCGTCCGCGATACGCTCGTCCACACATTCGCTTCGGAAGAGCGATACCTCTTGCGGATCACAGACGAGCCCTCTCCGTCTCTTGCCCTGGCGGAGGGCCACTTCCCGGGTCTGGTCACACTCAAAGATCGTGCTCGCGAGGGTGGCGAAACTCTCATAACTCTCGCGCAGCAGACGCGCGACAACCGTGTCATCCGCGGCGAATATCGCGGTGAGAAGTTCGCGATTCCGCTCTCGATCTTCCTGGCCCAGGCCATCAACCACGCGACCGAGCACCGTGCCCAGATAGCCGCGATCCTCACGCAAAACGGCGTCGTGCCGCCGAACATGGATGTCTGGACCTATTTCAGGAGTATGTCCCAGCAGGGATAGGCGTCAGCATGCGAGCCACCGAACTACAAGAGATCACCCTCCCCGTCGCCGGGATGACCTGCGCCGCCTGCGTCAGGCGTGTCGAGAAGGCGCTGACCGGTGTTGCCGGCGTCGAGCAGGTGACGGTCAACTTGCCGACGGGCAAGGCCGCCGTCACTTACGACGCCGCGGTCTGCGCGATACCCCAGATGGAGGAGGCGATCACCGGCATCGGCTACGAAGTGCCGCTCGCCCGCACAGACCTTCTCGTACTGGGCATGATGCCCGGGCACTGCGACCGCCTGATCGGCGACGCCCTGCGCGGGCTTCCCGGCGTCAGGTCGGTAGTCGTCAACGCGGCCACGGACTCGGCGACAGTCGAATTCCTCGACTCGCTCGTATCCGCGGCGAAGATCAAGCACACGATCCGCGATCTTGGCTACGAAGTCACGGAGAGGGGCGAGGGTGAGGACTCCATCGACCGTGAGCGGCAGTTGCGACAGCGCGAGATCCGACGCCAGCTCGTAAACATGCTCATCGCCTGGCCGCTCGGCGTTCTCGTCATGCTCGGCACGTTTAGCGACTACGAGCCGTTCAAGGGGATCGTGCCTGCGTTCATGGGGGAGAAGCTCATTCTCTTTGCCTTGACCACGCCCCTCGTCCTGGGGCCGGGGCGACAGTTCTTCATCCACTCCTGGAACGGCCTGCGGCGCGGTGTCACCGATATGAACCTCCTGTACGCCACCGGAATCGGCGCGGCTTACCTGATCGCCGTCATCAACACCTTCTGGCCCGACGCCGGCTTCGGGGGCGAAAAAGCCACGTTCTACGAGGCGGCGGCGCTCCTCGTCGCCTTCATCGTCCTCGGGCGCTACCTCGAGGCCCTAACGAGAGGCCGCACCTCGGAGGCGATCCGCAAACTGATGAAGCTCCAGCCGAAGCGCGCCCTCGTGATTCGCGACGGGCAGGAGCTGGAGATCCCGGCGGACGAGGTGGAGATCGGCGACATCTGCCTCGTCCGGCCCGGCGAGAGCATCCCCGTCGACGGCACCGTCCTACACGGCTATTCCGCGGTGGACGAATCGATGGTCACCGGCGAGAGCCTGCCTGTCGAGAAGCAGACGGGCGACGACGTGATCGCCGGCACCATCAACAAGACCGGCGCCTTCCGCTTCGCCGCCACACGCATCGGAGCGGATACCGCGCTCGCTCAGATCGTGAAGTTAGTGGAGGAAGCGCAGACCACCCGCGCGCCCATACAGGCGCTGGCCGATCGCGTCGCCGGGCACTTCATCCTCGGCGTGCACGCGCTCGCCCTCGCCGTCTTTCTCTTCTGGTTCTTCATTGGTTACGACCTCTGGTTCGACGCCCAGACGCGCCTTGTCCTGACTCCCTACACGCTCGAGAACCTCGAGGTGTTCGGCTTCTCGCTCCTGATCTCGGTCACGGTGCTCGTCATCTCATGCCCGTGCGCCGTCGGGCTGGCGACGCCGGCGGCGATGATGGCCGGCACTGGCAAAGGGGCGGAATTTGGCATCCTCTTCAAGGGCGCCGCCGCCGTCGAGGCGACCGCGAAGGTGCAGGTCGTCGTCCTCGACAAGACCGGCACCCTGACGAAGGGCCAGCCGTCCGTAACGGACGTCCTGTCGCTCACCGGATCCCCCGATGACCTGCTACGTCTCGCCGCCAGCGTGGAACGCAACTCCGAGCACCCTCTGGCCGACGCCATCGTCCGCGCCGCGACGGAGAGTGGCCTGACACCGGCGCAGGCAACGGAATTCGACGCCCTGCCGGGCCACGGCGTAGAGGCGACAGTCGACGGCCGCGCCGTTCTGCTGGGCAACCGTAAGCTCATGACCGACCACGGCGTCCAGATCGATGCCCTGATCAGCGAGGCTGAGCGCCTGGAAACTGACGGCAAGACCGTGATGTTCGTCGCTGCCTCCTCTCAGCCTGACATGCGGCTCGCCGGCCTGATCGCCGTCGCTGACACCGTGAAAGAGACCTCGGCCCGCGCCGTCGCTGAACTCAAGCGGCTCGGGCTCCAGGTAGCCATGATCAGCGGCGACAACGGGCGCACGGCGGGAGCGATCGGCAGGCAGCTGGGGATCGACACGGTCCTGGCGGAGGTGCTGCCGGGCGACAAGGCGGCGGAGGTCAGCCGCCTCCAGGCGTCGGGCAAGTCCGTCGCGATGGTCGGCGACGGCGTGAATGACGCACCTGCTCTCGCGCAGGCGGATGTGGGCATGGCGATCGGTTCGGGCACCGACGTCGCCAAGGAGACGGGGAGCGTCATCCTCATCCGGGATGACATCCTCGATGTCGTGGCGGCGGTGCAAGTTGCGCGCGCCACGATGCGGCTGGTCAAGCAGAACCTCTTCTGGGCGTTCGGCTACAACTCCGCGGCGATACCGCTCGGCGCAGGACTGCTCTACCCGCTCTTCTCCCAGATCGTGTCGCCCGAGCTCGCGGCGCTCTTGATGGCCACCAGCAGCCTGTCCGTCACGCTGAACACGCTGCGCATGCGCTCCTACACGCCTGCGATCCGTCGCGGCCCGCCGGCCGCGCCCATACGTGTCGAAGCGAGCCAACCCGATCCCGTGCTGGAGGCGTCATCGTGACGGTGCGTGCCACAGCTGCCTCGCTGGCCATCGCGAGCGCATTCTTGGCTGTTGTCCTGGTCACCGGGCGACTACACCTGGGTCGCCCGCATCGGAGGTGCCGCCTGGGTGTTCTCCCTGAGCATGATCGTTCTGATGCCGCTCGTGCCAATGCTCACGGGTAGGCCTCGGTCAGTGCCTTCAGGCTCCGGCGACGGCGGCGACTGATCCGCGGGTAGGCCCTCAGGCGTACTTCCCGTTTGGGAGCCTGTATCATGAACATCGAAATGCGTTCGCTTGTCCTCTCGTTGCTTCTTGGCCTGCCCGCGCTGATCGCGGGGGCCTCATGCGGAGGCGACTCCGCGGTGATAGATACGCCGACGCCCGCCCCGACACCGTCGCCGACCGTTACCGTGCTATCACCGGAGGATGCGCTGAAAAAGGCCCAGGAGGCAGTCGACGCTTCGAAGGGCTACACGATCACGGTCGAGGGCAAAGACTTAGCCCTCCCGGAATGGGGCAGCATCGACCGCGGCTCGATCGCCGTGAATACTGCTGATGCCCAGGCTCGCGCCGAGTTCGAGCGCAGCGGCGACGGCTCTTACTTCATGATCTTGCGAGACCGCCAGACCTACTTCCAGCGCGAATCCTGCGACCGCTTTGCCCGCGTCCCAGGCGGCGGCCAGGATGTCTTCGCCCCGTTCCTCTGGACGAGCGGCGGAATCTTGGAGACCGCTACGAACGTCAAAGAGGGCAAGCCGCTCGATCCGTTCATCACACTTTCTGCCGAACTCAAGTACCTGGGTCTGGTGGAGATCGCTCTCGAACCACAGATGCTGCGGCCACGGTTCCTGCGCAGGCTCGAAGATCCAAAGACGGGCGGCGCCACCGACTGGGATTTCAGCAACTGGGACTTCACCTACGCCATTCCCAGTCCCGCACCCGACACCCCCGACAAAGCGCCAGGCGGCGATCCCTGCTGAATCGAAAATAACGTCACGGCGAACCCACGCCGTTCTCTGGCTCCCCGCTCCGGCCTGCCACTACAATACCGATGCCATGAATCGCACAGCCGCTGTCGTCGCGGCAAAGGTCGCCCAGGCCTTAAGCCGTCGCCTTCGCGTGGGCGGTGGCACGGCCCTGCCGGGTCTGGTCGCCGAAAGGCTCGATCCCGGCATCATACCGCGCCTCGCCCAGCAGCTGGGATGGGGCAGCGTGTTGGTGACCGGTACGAACGGCAAGACCACCACCGCGCGCTTGCTGCGCAGCATCGCCAGGGCTGCCGGGCTCGAGCCCGTCGCCAATCGCGCCGGCTCCAACATGATGCGAGGGATAGCGTCCGCGCTCGTTGAATCCGCCGGGTGGAGAGGGGATCTGGCGGCTGCCGCTAAACACATCGGGATTTTCGAGGTTGACGAGGCCACGCTCCCGCAGGCTGTGGCCGCTGTCGGGCCGCGAGTTGTCGTGTTCACCAACCTCTTTCGCGACCAGCTCGACCGCTACGGCGAGGTGGAGCATGTGGCGCACGTCTGGCGCGAGACGATTGTCGGCCTACCCGCCGAAGCTACGGTCGTGCTTAACGCAGACGACCCGTCTGTGGCTTCGCTGGCTTCGGTCGCCGCAACCAAAGTCCTCATGTACGGGATCAAGGACACCAGTGCTGCCCTGGCTGCCCTGGAACACGCCTCAGACGCCCGCTGGTGTCCCGATTGCGATTCCGAGCTCGAATACGCGGCCATCTTCTACGGTCATCTCGGCCATTGGCGCTGCCCTGCCTGTGGGCGCGGCCGTCCGATTGTCGATGTCGTCTGCGGCCGGATCGACGCCGAAAAGGACGCCCTCGACCTGTCTCTCTGGTTACCTGACGGGCAGGTCGGCGCGCGCATCCCTCTGACCGGGATGTACAACGCCTACAACGCGCTGGGCGCGACGACCGCGTCTGTGGCTATCGGTATCGAGAGGCGCGCGATCGAGCGAGGCCTTGGTGCCTTCACGCCCGGGTTCGGCCGCCAGGAGCGGCTGGAGGTTGGCGGGCGGGACGTGCAGGTGATCCTCGCCAAGAACCCGGCCGGACTGAACCAAGTGCTGCGCGCCATAACAGCCGCCGGTTCGGAACATCATCTCGCGATCTTCCTCAACGATGATGTCGCGGACGGCCGGGACGTTTCCTGGATCTGGGACGTCGACTTCGATCTGCTGTCGGGTTCCGCGGCCTCCGTGACGGTCTCTGGACGTCGCGCCTGGGACATGGCCCTGCGCCTCAAGTACGCTGGCCTCACCGACGTCGTCCACGTCGAAGAGCAGGCGGCCGCAGCCCTGGCGCGCGCGATCGGCGCGACTCCCGCGGGAGAGCGCCTATACGTCGTTCCCACCTACACTGCGATGCTCGAGGTGCGCGAGCTGCTGGCGAAGAAAGCTGGACGCGGCGCCTTCTGGGAGGAGGCCTGAGATCGCCGGCAAAGCATTGAAGCTCCGCGTTGCCCACCTTTACCCGAAGCTCATGAACATCTACGGCGACAGGGGCAACATCCTCTGCCTCAAACGCCGCTGCGAGGAGCGTGGCATCGAGTTCTACGTCGATGAGCTGGAACTCGGCGACAAGCTCAACCCGAAAGAGTGCGACCTCATCTTCGTGGGCGGCGCGCAGGACCGCCAGCAGCGAAAGGTAGCTGACGATCTCTTGAAGCTGAAGGCAAAACCCCTGGCCGATGCGGCCGATCGAGGGGCGGTCGTCTTAGCCGTTTGCGGCGGCTACCAACTGATCGGATTGTACTACCGCACGGCCGAGGGCGAGGAGTTGCCTGGCGCGGGCCTGCTCGACATAGCCACCATCCATCCCGGCCCCCAGGCTCAGCGTTGCATCGGCAACGTCGTGATCGAGTGGCGTGGCGCCACGATCGTCGGCTTCGAAAACCACGGTGGGCGCACGTACCTTGGCCAGGGTCTGACACCCCTCGGCCAAGTCGTCGCGGGATACGGGAACAACGGCGAAGACGGCGGCGAAGGGGCGGTCTCTGGTAACGTCTTCGGGACCTACCTCCACGGCTCGCTCTTGCCGAAGAACCCGCGGCTCGCCGACCACCTCATCGAGACCGCGCTTCGGCGCACGACGAAGGACTTCGAACTTGCGCCTATTGATGACCACGTGGAGGAGATGGCGCACGCCGCTGCCGTGCGCATCGCCACCGCGGACGGTATCCGACCGTGAGGAGGATTCCAGGGAGAAGCCTGCGGACACGCGAGTAGGAGCGGCGTCAGGCGACTGCTCAGTCGCCGTAGCGGGGGTGCGCCGAGCAGACGGCCTGGCGGTTAAACGACTTCACCGCGCCGCTGAACATCGGTGGCAGCCTGCCGGACATCGTTTGTATGTCGGGCAGGCCGATCCAGGCTGCGGCGGCCGGCGAGAAGCTCGCCGGTCCCGGCGCCAGGTCCACGCGGCGGACGTACGGTAGCTTGCCCGGTGGCGTCACCGTGGGACCGCTACCGCTGTAAGAGTTCAGCAGGTTCACGTCCACAACGTTGATCTTGTCGAGCGAGTCCGGAGGCGTGTTGCCGCTGATGTCGTCCGGCCAGTCACCGCTGGCCACGTTGCCCACCGCCGCGCCGCCGCGCTCGCAGCGGCCGAGGGCGTCGGTGCCGATGAAGATCTCGGCCCTGTCGGTCGTGCCATCGCCGTCGGTGTCAGTGCCGGACAGGTCGGTCGATCGTGGAGCGCAGTCCCAGAGGTTGCCGGAGGCCGAGCCGTCGCCGCCTGCCGTGTTGTCCGGGCCGTCCGGCTCAAAGAGGTCGGTGGAGCCGTCGCCGTCGTTATCGATCCCGTCGAAGCAAACTGCGGCGATCGGGCCGCTCGCGATATTTGAGTCTATCGGCTCGCTGCCCACCGTGCTGCCTGAACCCGAATGGGCGATGGGCATAGCGCGTTGGCGCGCGTAGTGCTCGGGCGTCCTCGTGGCGTTCAGATCGTCAGGGTCGTCCAGCGCCTGGTTGCTGCCGACCAGATTGCACCAGCCGTCGCCGTCGGCGTCGATGCCGCCGATGCATTTCGCTACCAGGTTGAAAATCGTGTGGTAGTGGCCGTTCGCGACGTTCGCACTGCTCGCACAGCCCTCGTTAACGACCGTGTCGCCGTCGTCGTCGACGGCGTTCAGGCAGCCGTACTCGCCGGGCCCCCACTGCGGACAGCCATCATTATGGGCGCCGTCGCCGTCGTCGTCGTCCTGGTCGGCGCAGTCCGCGTGGGGCGGTAGAACACCCTCAACGAGCAGGCCGGGCCCCGCTGCGGCCGGGCCGCCGGGACAGCCGTCGCTGACTACCGTGTCTGCGTCGTTGTCGATGGCATCCGTGCAGAACCCGTTTTCGGAGACGCCGACCACGGCGCAGCCGTCGTTGACCCAGCCGTCGTTGTCGTGGTCGATGGCGTCGCCGCCGCCGCAGACGCTCTCCGCGCCGCCACCCGCTCCCTGGGGGATCACCGGGCAGCCGTCGTTGACGAGGCCGTCTGGGCCGGTCGCCGCGACACCAATGGCCGCATCGTTGTCCGTGCTGCCGTCGCAGGTCGCGGCATCGCGTTCAGGATTGCCAACGGCGGGGCAGCCGTCATTGACCACATCGTCGTCGTCCTGGTTGCCGGCGACGGAGGGGTTCTCGTCAGCGGCATCAATGGCGTCGTTGCAGGCGCCGCTGACGCTGGCCTCGGAGAAGAAGGCGACCTGCGGGCACCCGTCGTTTACCTTCGTGTCGCCGTCGTCGTCGAGAGCGAAGGAGCAGTCGGCGTTCTCGTTGATATCGCATTCATCACCCAGGCCGTCGCTGCGAGGGCCGCCGCGCGGCGCAGCGATGTTGCGGGGCGTGATTAGCTCACTCTCCGTCTGGCTGCCGTTGGGGACCAGGGGGCAGTTGTCGAGGGCGTTTGACCAGTTGTCGCCGTCCTGATCGCTGATGGTAGTGCCCGGCCCGGGGTCGCAGGCGCTGTCCAGCATGTCGCCGTCGCCACCGGCGCCGGTGCGTGGGTTGTGCACGTTAAGCTGGTAGGGGCAGCTGTCCAGCGAGTTCTCGTAGCCGTCGGTGTCCAGGTCGCGCTGGCTGACCTGATAGGTGTAGAAGAAGTGGGTGCCGGCCGTCGAGGGGTTGCGGTATCGCTCGCAACCTGAGGTATCCGTAGAGGTGCAGGGGCCCGCGCCGACGTCCCCCGCTTGCACTGCCGGCGAGTTGATCTCTGCCTCCGTTGTGCAGCTGCTCCCTGCTAGGCACGGGTTGTTGCGCGTCTTACCGTAAAGCTGAACGCGCGTCGTGTTCGGCGAGCAGGTGTCCGTGATGTCGCTGACGGCGGGCGGGGCTGTGGGGTCGTTGAGGATCGGGATCATGGCATAACCAAGGGCGGGGTCGCCGAGGTCGCTGTAGTTGTGCGGTGGCGCGAAGGCAGAGAGGGCGCCAGGGGCGAAGACAACGAACTGGAGGAGCGTCGGCTCGCTGGCAACGATGAAGCTGCCGCTGTAGCGGGCGACCGGCCGCAGCGGCTCGACCGCGCCGTACCAGTCCAGGCGCGAGGCCCCCGGGTTCTCCACGACGCCGTTGACGGTGTCGAAATGGTCGCCGTCGTTGTTGAGGTCGCCGACGCGGTCGGGGTCGAATACGAGGTTGAGGAAGTGCGGGTAGCGGTCGGCGTGGTAGGGGAGGCCGTTGCCGTTGCCGTCTGGGCGGTACTGCTGCATCGAGCCCAGGCTGTAGCCGTACTCGTTGGGCAGGCTATTATCCGTGGTGGCGTTTAGGAGCGTGTTGTTAACAGCCACCGGTGTGTTGCAGACCCCGTTGGCCACCCCGATCCTGAGGTCCATGACGACCTTGCCTGCGTCGCACCCACCTGCGGGCTCGCTGCGCCGTTCGTGGTGGGTTCGGGACACCCGTCGTTGACGATTCCGTCCTCGGCGTCGTCGTCAATGGCGTTGTCGCACTCGTTGACCTCTGCCTCAATGCCGCCGAAGGCTGGGCAGCCGTCGTTAACCTTCGTATCCGCATCATCGTCCAGTGAGTCGGCGCAGGCGGTTTCTGCTGCGGCACCCAAGGCGGGGCAGCCGTCGTTGATCCGCTGGCCGCCGCCGGCTGCGTCGTCCCGCGCGTCCTCGTTGGTGTCGCCGCTGCACCAACCGCTTGTTTCAGACTGAGTGACGCCAACCGACGGGCAACCGTCGTTATAGGCGCCGTCAGCGTCGTCGTCCGCGATGTTCTGGCACTGGCTCCCAGCCTCGGCGCCAAACGCAACCGCCGGGCAGCCGTCGTTGACTAGGGTGTCGTCGGGCGAGTCGTCGTTCGCTGCATTACCATCGCACCGGTTCTTCTCCAGGTCGTATGATTCGGGCGGGCAGCCGTCGTTGACCTTCGTGTCGCCATCGTCGTCGCTAGCGTTCGCACAGAGCGCATTGGTCTCGGGGCCGGGAATCGCAGCGCCTGGTGGTACGAAGGTGGCTGCCAGGCTAGGTAGGATTTGGCCGAATAGGTATTCGGAGGTAATCGTTAAGTCAGCATTGAATTCGGGCGTGACGTTCTCGCCTGCGGAGCACGGGCTGCCGAGGTTGGCACCTGTGCGGGCGCAGAGTTCGATTGTCGCGGTGGGGGTGAAGGTGTTGAGGTGGCCGAGGGCTGTGTCCTTTCCCGTTACAACAACGAGCAAGGCTGCAGTTGCGGGAAGAAGGAGCCGCCAACCATGACTAGCCACGTAACAGGCGTGATCCTCAGTACGCCTTGGAGTTGATATTCACCGCGTTGATTTGGTCGGCGAAGAGGGAACTCACACTGGCGAGATCCGCGTTTGAGGGCCACGCGTAATTAGCGGCGCACTCAAACAGATTATGCATCACGCTAGTAGCGGGGATACATTCCTCTGGATGATCACCGTTTCTGTTCACGTCACGAAGACCCAAGGCGTGTCCCGTCTCGTGATTCACTGCATGTGAGACACAGAAATAGCTCGTGATCTCTGGCGTTTCTGGTTCCGGCCACGGTGTGGGTGGGGGGGTGGTTGCCGGATAACACTCGTCGTTGTCCAGTGATTCGGGCATGATAACTATGTCCGCTTGAATGTATTCGCGGTGTCCCGAGGCCGGGTTAATAAATGGCTGGTTCCAACCTTCAAGATAATTGTCGTGGACTACGCAGTTGCCGGCATAGTTATAAGCACAATCTCGTAAGTTGTATCTCAGTTCAGGAAGTAGATACCTTGGATATGACCCGCAAGGTCCGATGGTGTCAGGAATGAATGCGTAGTTCGCGAGCCGCTTCCAGCCGGCGGCATCGATCAGGGTGTCGGTTATCCGCTTCCAAGCCTCTGCTGACCTGACCTGGACTGGGGGATCGTGGTCCTCCAGGGTACCGGGATCGATCCACACACAAGCCGTCTCGTGCTCAATTGTCGCAACCGAGGCGATGTGATCATGGTCCTCCTCAGGTCCCGACGGATTATCGACTTGGTGATCGGCCTGGGTGCCCCCGCCCGTTATTGCCCTGAGCGCAATCCCAGCGAAAGCTCCAAAAACAATCTTGAATGTCAAGAACTTCGCTTCGAAAGGACGCGCTCGACTCCGAGGTGAATCAGAGATTCGCGGCCTCAGTTTCATCGAGTAAGCCCGGCAGCCCTGGAAATCAGCAGGCTTAAGAAGCTCACGTCCTGGATTTCGCCGGGGACGATGTAGATAGCGAGCGTGTCCTCCTTGCATGGTAACCCGTGAGGATCATCTGAGTTGCAGACGAATTCCTGAGTGCCGACTCGCTCCTCAGTGCCGCCAATCAAGCGATCGATGTCGGCAAGTGAAGGAAGTGCGAAGGCAAAAATTGAGTAGTAGCTCTCCTGAAATACTCCCTGGATGGATCGGCGAGAGTCGGGCTGCCCGTATTGCCACTTGACGCCGGATGTGGTCAGAGGAAGGGGCTCAGAAGGGCATCCAATATCGACGACAGGGGGGTTGGGAAATGACAACAATGGCCAGGAGGGATGCTCGGCGACTTTTGTCAACGACGCTTCAAGAGCAGATTTTGCAGCAATCTCCGTACCGGGGTCGCCGTCAAGGGGCTCGCCCTGCTCATTGAACGCTATGGCGTCCACACAAATCGCCAGCCTGTCACGTGGGCCCGGGGGCTGGGCACTGGGTTGGTAGGCAGCGACCTGAGACGGGGCCACCTCTTCACTCCCCACGTTGACGCCGAGTAAGGTAGCAGCTCCGAGTGTGATGCCAGCCGAGCCGCCAATGATTCCCACCGAGGCCAGTAATCCGCGCCATCCGGCATTACCTAAGTCCATATCTAACCTCCAGCCTTGACGCCGTCCACGCTAGGGGCGGCGGTGAGTTGGTCGAACTGCCGCTGTACATCGATGATGTCGGCGAATCGCTCGCGCTTGGCGTTCCAGCTCTCGCGCGTCAGGGCCATGTGGTGGACGCCCCAGCGGCGGTCCTGCCACCAGAAGTGGTCCGGAATGAAGCCCTGCTGCTCGAAGCCCATGGAGTGGGCCATCTGGAGCGTCTTGTCCGCGAACTCGTAGATCTCGGTGAGCAGCTTGCGGATGGGGTAGGTGCGGAACAGGAAGTCCACCCAGAGCAGCGAGGCCTCGCCGCCGGGGCCGCGCAGCCGGTAGCGCTCCTCCACGTGCACGCCGCCGGCCATCCAGCCGTCCCAGGCGTTGACGACGTGCGCCAGGGCGTAGCCGATGGGCCTCCCGCCCTGTCCTGCGAGGCCGTTTGTCCGTTCGTCCGCTCGGCCCCGCCTGGAGTGGATGATCAGCATCATGCCGCCGCCGGCCAGCATCGTCTCCAGGTCGCGCACGAACTCCTCGAAGGTGGCGATGCGCCGCCGGAAGTTCAGGTAGTGGACGGTCTCGAAAGAAGAGCGCCAGCGGAACAGCGCCGGGTAGTCCTCACGTGAGATAGGGCGCAGGGTAACGAGGCGGCCCTGGAGCGTAAGCGTGTCGTCGATTACCCCATGCGTTGTCCTCCGGCGCCCTCCGTGATGCGGGCCTGAAGCCCTGCCACTTACGACAATCCTATAACACACCAGGGTAGGGGGTGTGTCAAGGGGTTTGCCTGTGCTTTCTGGGAACCCACACAAAATCCGGTGCGAGGCCCACTGCCGCCCCGCTCGTCTCGTTTGTCCCGCTTGACGACGTGCGCATCGCGACAGCTGCCGCTATCATCCCTTAAGGAGGTTCCTGCAATGACGAAAGTGACACTCGAGGCGCCCGACATCTCCTGTGACCATTGCATCATGACGATAACCAAGGCGGTCACGAAACTTCCCGGCGTCCAATTCATCTCCGGCGACCCCGGCGTCAAGCAAGTCACGCTGGAGTACGATCCCGCCGCCGTAGAGCTCGTCGCCATCGAATCCGCAATGGAGGAGGAAGGGTATCCCGTCAGGAAATAGCCGGTGTGCCGGCATCGATGTCTGGGGCAGTGCGTTTTCGCGGTGGCTTCGCGTCGCTGGTCTCGCGGCGATGCTGCTCCTCGTCGCCTGTGGCAGGTCGGGGGGTGGGGAAGCTACCCCGACGCCCAGCGCCGAGCCGTCGCCTGCCGGATCGCATACGCCCACGCCGTCGCCTGAGACAGAGACGTTCGGCTACGAAGTGCAGCCCGACGATACACTCTTCGGCCTGGCCATCCGCTTCGACACGACCGTGGAAGCGATCATGAGCTTGAACGATATCGCGGATGCATCATTGATCACGGTTGGACAGGTGCTTCTCATCCCCGGCACCGCGCCACCCGACGTACCGACGGCCTCGGTCACAGCAGCGCCTAGCAACCCCGCCGGGACCGGTTTCGTCTTCCCGATCGAGTCCGCCTGCCTCCCCAACGTTGACAGGCTCATGCCCAACGCCCCTCGCACCTACCGCGCCGGCATTCACGAAGGCGTGGACTTCTACACCGGCCACAACTGCGTGACGGTGGTGAAAGGCACGGAGGTCCTCGCCGCAAAGAAAGGCAGGATCATCCGCGCCGATCATGCCTTCGTCGAGATGACCGCGGAGCAGCTAGATGACGCAATCGCCCGCTCGGTAGCACAGGGTTACACCTCCGAAGACGACCTAAACCTGTTCAGAGGCCGTCAGGTCTGGATCGACCACGGGGGCGGAATCGTCACGCGCTACTGCCATCTCAGCGGCATCCCGTCGGGAACGCGCTCCGGCGCCGTCGTCGAAGCCGGCGTCGTCATCGGCCTGGCCGGCGAATCAGGCACGCCGGAGGCAGTCACCGCGCCGGGGACCGAGATACACCTCCACTTCGAGCTTCGCGTCGGCGATTCGTACCTCGGTGCTGGCCTCGACGCCGGCGAGGTGCGCACTCTTTATGAGGAAGTCTTCTCGGGCTCTTAGGCTGTGGATCACTTGAGTATCGACAATCCTTCGGCTGCCGCAGAATCGGCCCCAAATGGCCTGCCGGCGCGCACGGCAGCCGGCCGACTCCGCCGTGTCGTCGTCCCTGCACTCATCATCGCCGCCATCATCGCGGTCATCTGGTGGATCGAACGCGGTGGTGGCGACGTAAGCCCCAGCGGCGAGAAGTACGGCCCGGCGCCACTGCCGGCGTCGCTGGTACGCCCCGGCCTCGACGTATCCGCCGCGGAGGGCTCGCTCGCCCCCGACTTCCTTCTCGAGCAACTTGATGGCCCGGACCTGCGCCTCAGCGACTACCGCGGGCAGCCTATCGTTCTGAACTTCTGGGCCACTTGGTGCGCCCCCTGCCGCAAAGAGATTCCGGAGCTTGTTCAGGCGTACGATCGCTACTCCCCTGACGATCTCGTCGTCATCGGCTTGAACCTCCAGGAAGGCAAGTCGATCGTCCGCCCCTACGCGGGCGACTTCGGCATGGACTTCCCCATCGCCATCGATCGCGACGGTGAGGTGGGCGACGAGTACCGCGTGATCGGTCTGCCGACGACCTTCTTCATCGACCGGGCCGGGGTTGTGCGCAGCGTATTCATCGGCCCTCTCCAAGCGGAAAGCGATGGAATCGATGTGCAGGGCGCGATCGCTCGCACGGAACTGGATCAGCGTATCGCGCAGATCCTATCGCCTGAGGCGGGAGACTAGCTGTGGCGGTTGAAAAGGCCCTCGAAAGGGAGCGCGAATCGAGCCGCGGCTGGTCGCGCTCCTTCGGACTCCTCAACCCGATAAGCGCAGTCTGGTGGCTCTTCACCAGCGTCCGCTTCGCCATCGCCCTGCTCGCCGCCCTCTGCGCGGCGAGTCTCCTCGGCGTCCTCCTCCCGCAGACGCCGCTCCCAATGCGCGGAATCCCTGCTGCCGAGGCGGCATGGCTCGCCATCCAGGAGAGTCGCTTTGGCCCCCTGACCGGGCCAATGGACTGGCTGGGGCTCTTCGACCTCTTCCATACGGGGTGGTTCGCGATTCTTATCGGAGTCACAGCAGCCTCTACGTCAGCCTATATCGTCAGCCGTATCCCCATCGTTTGGCGGAGCATCACGGACCCGCGGACAAGGGTACCCGATAGCTATTTCGAGACCGCTCCCCAGCGACTCGAGATTGCCGGCGCCCGCGACCTCGCGAACGTTGAAGGCGCGCTCCGGAGGGCCCGCTATCGCGTAGAGCGCTTCGACGAAGGCGGCGCGACCTATATCTTCGCCGACCGCTTTCAGTGGGCGCAGGCCGCTTCTCTCATCACTCACGCCGCCGTGATAGTCTTGATCCTCTCGGCGGTCGTCAGCCGCGTGGACAGCTTCTCGTCACCGCTGTTCCTGTCGGAGGGCGCCACCCTGCCCGTCTTTCCCGTGCGAGACTCAAACCAGATGCAGGTTGAACTGCGTAACGTAGCGGCGAGATTCGCGAGTGATGGCCAGCCGCTCGATTATCATTCGGACCTCGTGATCTACCGCCTGGGCGATGAGGTCAAGCGCTGTCAGTCCACTGTCAATTCCCCCTGCGGCTACAACGGCTACCGCTTCTACCAGTCCGCCTACTTCGGCTTCGGCGCCGCTGTCGAGGTCCGAGACGCCGCATCAGGAAACGTGGTCTATCGCGAGACGCTGGCGCTGTCGGATTCCGTAGCCTCGCCGCAAGTCACAATCACCGACGGCAGCGGCCGCGTACTGTTGGATGAGGTGCTGATTCTGACGGACGAACTGACTACCGGGGAACTGTCGTACCGGGGCACGCTCCAGCATCTGCCGGGCGACCGCCTGATGACCATCGGCCTGAGGACCGACGCTGAATCCGGTCGTGAACGCCTCGTCGTAATCGAGGCGGGAGAAAACCAAAATGTTGTCCGGCTATCGCTCGCCGAGGGCGAATCCGTCCGCGCCGCCGGTCTGACCGTTGCCTTCGCGCGGCTCGCCTCGGTTCCTTCAGCGGAAATTCCCGATTTCCCGATGGCGGGCGATGGCGGAAGACTCGATAGGGGTCAGGCCTTCCTGCAACTCAAGAACGTGGTTTATGGCACGTCGACGGCATCGGAAGGCACGCTCGATGCGCCGGAAGAGGCTGGTCCACCCACACTCACCCTTGGTGGGCTTCAGGCACGAGCGGTTGAGTTGACTGCGGGCGAGAGCGCGATCGTGGACGGGCTCGAGTATACGTTCATCGGACAGCGTGAATTCTCAGGGATCACCGTGCGACGCGATCGCAGCGACTACCTGGTCTGGATAGGCGCGGCGCTTGTCTTCATCGGTCTCATCGCGACGTTCTGGGTGCCGCGAAGAAGGTTATGGGCTAAAATAACCGAGACCCGCACGCAGCTTGCCGGACAGGCCCCAACCCACGCAAACTATCCCCGCGAGCTGGCGAAGCTGTTCAAGGAAACCGCGAAGACAAGTAGAGGATGAAGCCGGTTGATTGACGCACTTTTTCTGAAAATAGAGATCGGCATCGACCCGGTCATTGTCAATACGCTGGGACTGGAGATTACCTGGCACGGCGTCTTCACTGCGCTGGGCGTCGTGGTGGGCGTTATGGTCGCCACCGCCTTCGCACGCAGAGCGGGCTATCCCGAAGATATGATCTACAACGTCGCGCTCTGCCTCGTGATCGGTGGGATTATCGGGGCACGCGGCCTCTATATTCTCGAGAACTTCAACGCTTTTGCGGACAAACCGGGCGATATTATCGCCGTCAACACTGGTGGGATCTCCATCTACGGCGCCCTTATCGGGGGCACGATTGGCGCCTGGCTGTACGCCATCATCACGCGCGTGCCGGACATCCCCAAGGGCGCGGACATCGCCGCCATGGGCGGAATCCTCGGCATGGCCGTCGGCCGCATGGGAGACATCATCAACGGTGAGCACTTCGCCAGCGGCACGGGCCTCCCATGGGGTCTCGTTTATACCCATAAGGATAGCCCAAGCGTTCTCACGTTCGGGCCCGGATTCGAGCCACAGCACCCCGCAGTCGCCTATGAGCTGATCGGCGACCTGCTAATATTCGCGATCCTGCTCCTGGTCTACCTCCGCTTCAACCGCTCCGGCTTCACGTTCTTCGCCTGGGTCTTCCTCTACGGCCTCCTCCGCACGCTCGTAAGTTTCCTGCGCCTCGACGACATCGTGCTCGTGGGCTTGCGGACGGCGCAGCTGATCGGAATCGGATCGATGGTCATGGGACTCGGCGGCCTCATCTACCTCGCGCGCACCGAACCTCGTCAGCGCGAGAAGCTGAGCCGCGCCGCGCGCCGCAGGCGCCTGCGCACAGAAGAGCCGGCCATCGGCGAAGAGCCTCTGTCCGGCAGCTGATCCTGATCGACACGCCAACATTTGCATACCAAACTTTTACCCAAATGTAACCGTTTACCTCTTCTCAACTAGAAGAATAGATGTCAGTATGCAGTTACAGCCTTTTGATTACACGAATCAGTGTTCTACTGAAAATTAAGTAGGAGATCAATGGTCAGCAACGGATCGATCGATAACCACTGGTACCTTGTCTCGAGCCACGGTTCGGTCCTCTTCTACGTCGCGCTCAACCCAGACTGCACGATCCGCGAGGTATCCGACGAGATGTCCCTCACCCAGCGCACGGTCTGGGGCCTGATCGGCGACCTGCGCCGCGCCGGCATGCTGACCGTCCGCCGCGAGGGCCGCCGTCACCACTACACGATCAACCTCGACGCGCCGTTCAAGCACCCCATCATTACGGGCCTCACCCTCCGCCAGGTGCTGGGCAGCTTCGTCAAAGCCCACGAGCAGAGCGCGCGCCACCGCGAATTCGCCGTCGCCTGAGCAGGTCGCTCGCAGGGCAACTGGACAACCACGCATCGACGTTGCATTTTGTCTTGGCCGGGCGTATGCTCGATGCCCAACGCGCAGGGTTAGGATAGGAGGCGACCCGTGAACGCTTCGTTTCGGTTCATCGCGCTCATCGTCACGATTGTTCTGTTTGGAGTTGCGGGGGGGGGGCTAACCAGGGCTAGCCACAGCGGTGGCGCCGACGCCTTCGCCATCGACGCGAATCCCCTGCTGTTACCGTCAAACTCGGCCACTTCCGTCGGTTCCATCGAGACGTGCGCGCAGATCAACGAGAACAACATCCTCGATGCCGATGAAGGTGCTGTTGATACGGTAACGATTGATGTTGTGGCCGCTCCCGCCGGCATCCCGTCGTCGAATCCCCTAACGGCGTTTGTCTTCACGCTGAACTTCTCCGTCGGAAACCTCGCCGTGACATCTGGGAACGCGAACTTCCTCATCGGGAGCAATTCCGGCAGCAGCGTCTTCAACGCTAACGACGCCGTACCGGACACGGACGGGGCGTGGACGGCGAGTGCGCTGGATATTGGCACCGGCACGCCGGAAGCGGGCCCGGGTGTGCTTGAGCGAGTCGGCATCGCCTCGACCTCTACGGCCATCCCTGGCCTGTACCCGCTGACCCTGACAGATGCTGGACACTACGACCCCGGTGGCGACGCGAGGCTGCCTGATTCGCTAAGTGGGGCGACGATCGCCGTTAACACGGGGTGCCCGCTCCCTCCGATTCCGACACCGCCCCCCATTCCCACGCCCACCCCTACCGTGCCGCCGCTGGCGACGCCAACACCACCCCCGCTCCCGACCACGCCGCCTGGGCTCGGTTCGTACGGAACAATCTCCGGGCCCTACGCGGTCAATATCGCGGATCTTCCGGAGGTTTCTAGCGGTGGTGCGGGGACTGCCGCGGAGGCTCCCGATCGTGTTTCGCCGGGAAGCTCCGAAGCGACCGTTACCCCGCCAACGGCTAACGTCATCGATTCATTCTCTTCTCCCCTGGCAGGGTCTGGCATCAGCTTCGAGGGATTGGCGAACGGCGATAACGGCGCACTGACGGCCATTATGGAGCCGCCCGACCCGCAAATAGCCGTCGGCCCAACGCACATTATGGAAATGGCCAATTCAGTCGGGCGAATTTACTCCAGAACCGGGTCAACCTTGGTTACTTTCACGCTTGCTGACTTCTTTAGCAATACAGTTGGCGATTTCGCATACGACCCGAGGGTGATGTATGACGACCACAGCGATCACTGGTTTGCCATTGCCGTATCGGACGTGAATAACCCAGCTCCGGCGACAGACGTGGGACGTCTCCACGTAGCCGTCTCGGGAAGCGACCCCACGGGGACGTGGAACAATTACTATATCCCTTATCAGCATGTATTTCCGGATTATCCCGCGTTGGGGATCACGAATGACAAGATCACGATCTCTTCGAACGTGGGCGACATCGACGATGGCTCCTATCTCGGAGAGGAGACCATTGTTCTCGAGAAGGCGGAGCTAGTGAACGGCGTCGCGAACCCAGTGAAGTTTACGTTCGCGCCCAGACTCGATCGCTTTACCGTCCGGCCCGCGCAATCCCTTTCCTCCGTTTACGACCAGTATCTGGTGACAGCTCGCTGCTGGGAGAACCCGAATGATCCCGTACGAGCCGCCACGCTCACGCTGATCCGGATTAGCGGCACACCCACAATGGGTAACGTGATGGAGACCTCCGCCGTCGATCTGACGATTCTGCGTCAGGTACAACCAGTTGGGAGTATGCGCCAGGGTCCGTTTCCGACGATTTTTGGTGACGTGGATATAGACTGTGCGATCCTCGACGCAGCGTGGCGGGATGGCTCGCTGTGGGCGGCAGCGAACACGTCGTGCCAGATACCTGGCGAAACGCTGACGCGAAATTGCGCGCACATAATCAAAGTGAACACTTCGAATAATACGGTGAGCCAGGACATGGTCTTTGGGGCGCCTAATAGCTTTTACATCTATCCTGCTGTGCGAACGGACGCCTCGGGTGATGTCTACGTTTCGTTCACACATACCAAGGAGGGCACGTTCCCCCAGGCCAGGGTAACCGGGCAACGTACGACTGACCCGCCCAATACGATGGGTTCCGGTCTTGTACGCGCAGGCGAAGCACTATATTGCAGCGTAACAGGAGGTACGTGCCAGCGGTGGGGAGACTATCTCAGCCTGGCCGTCGATCCGATGCACCCGGATTGTGTCTGGTTGGTTGGAGAGTACGCCAAGGTGCAACAGAACCAGGAGCCGAATTGGGGCTTACATCGCTGCCAGTAGCTACAACGACGCTTGCGATAGCGACGATGATGGCACCCCCGACGCCACCGAAATCGCCTGCGGCTCGAGTCCCGGACTAGCGACCAGGCGTCCAGAACGCATCGACGGCGCGTTCAACAACGTGGATGACGACGGGGATACGCAGGTGGACGAGGCGTTGCCGGCCGGAGCGGCTGGGTACGACTGCGACGGCGATGGGTATAAGGGCTCCGCTGAGGCGGCGATCTTTTCGCCTGTCACCACGGGCGACCAGGACCCCTGCGGGACGAACGGGTGGCCCGCTGAGATCGTGAGCAGCGGTTCTCTACCCACGGCCAATCGTGTGAACCTGCCGGATATACAGTCGTTCCTGATGCCGGTAAGGCGATTGAATACGAGCCCGGGCGACGACTATTTCGACGTGCGTTGGAACCTGGTGCCAGGAGCAACAATCGGAAAGCAGATCAACGTGCAGGATCTGCAGAACCTGGCGTTCCTGTTTCCGCCGATGCTGGGGGGAGTGACGCGGGCGTTTAACGGGCCCGTGTGCCCGTGGCCCCCGTGATTGTGCCTGCAAGCTATCCAAGGTGCATCGCGGCGACCGTATTCGCGTTAGCGATAGCCCTTAGCGCGCCGGAGGCAGTTCAGGGTGCCACGTTCACTGTAAACACGACGATCGATGAAGTCGATGCTTTCCCGGGGGACGGTATATGCGACGACGGGGAGAGCAAGTGTGCCCTGAGGGCGGCGATCATGGAGACGAATGCGTTGCCCGGCCGCGACACGGTGAACGTGGCAGCCGGCCACTACACTCTGACGATCCCGCTAGCGATAGGCGATAGCGCCGCTCACGGAGACCTGAACGTCAGCGATGATCTGGAGATCGTAGGAGCTGGAGCGACCGCGACGGTCATCGAGATGGGGGATATACCCGACAGGGTATTTCAGGTGCGTCAAGGCGTCAACGTCGTGATTTCCGAGACGACGATCACGGGGGGCGGTCACGCACTGGCGTCGGGCGCTGGAATCTCCAACTCGGGGGGTCTAACCTTGAACGAGGTGGTCATACGGGACAACCTGGGCAGGAGCGGGGGAGGTATCTCGAATAATGGGACGTTGGCGGTGAACGGCGGCGCATTTATCCACAACGTAGCGCGGGGGACCCACGGCCGGGCGGGCGCCATCTCCAACTTCGGCTTTCTGTTCTTGAAGGGGGTGACATTCGAAGAAAACGGCGCTAATGGTGGGGGCGCCGTGTCCAACCTGGGAGTCGCAACGATGGAGAATGTAACCATGAATGACAATTCTTCTTCGATCGGTGAGGGCGGCGCGATCTCCAATTGGTTTGAGCTAACGGTGACCGGCAGCGACATCAGCGGGAATCGAGGAGGTATTGGCGGCGGCATCCACAACGACTATCTGGCCACGCTCAGCGTGAGTAACAGCACCATCAGCGACAATCGAGGCGGCGGCGTCCGGAACCGCTGGGGCACGGTCACGCTCACGAATGTGACAGTTGCGGAAAACATTTCGGAAGCGGGGCCCCGCGGCGTCTACAACGATCTCTCAGAGCCGCCGACCTGCAACGTCTGCCGATCTTCTGCCTTCGAGACTGGCACGGTGATCCTCAGGAACACGATCGTAGCGAACAACGTCGGTGGAGACTGCGGCGGCGGTCCCGGCGCAATCACGTCCGCCGGCCACAACCTGAGCAGCGACGAGTCGTGCGGGTTTACTGCGGCGGGGGACATGCAGAATGTCGACCCGCTGCTGGGCCCTTTGGCGCGCAACGGTGGGCCGACGCAGACGCAAGCGCTGCTCGCGGGGAGCCCGGCGATCGACGCGGGGAATCCGCTAGCATGCCCGGCCAGCGACCAGCGCGGGGTCGTGCGCCCTATCGATGGTGACGACGACGGCAGTGCCGCCTGCGATATTGGCGCATACGAGGCGCCAACACTCACGCCGACAGCGTCGTCGACCGCGAGTGCGTCGCCATCGCCGGGGCCGACCATGACGGCCACAGCGACGCCTCCGCCGACCGCCAGTCCCGCGCTTCTCCCACCGGGCGGCGGTGCGAACGCGAGGGGAGGCAGCGGATGGTGGGTGGCCATCGCTGCTGGCGCCGTCCTCTCTGTGGCGATGGGAGCCGCGTTGCGAACGCGACGTCCTGAGTTTCCCAATACACCAAACGCACCTTCGCGTTGACACCCATCGCCCCCTGTGCTAGCATCCCAACACAAACCGAATATATCCTTATCCAGAGAGGTGGAGGGTTCGGCCCTGTGAAGCCCGGCAACCACCCCGCACAATCGGGGAAAGGTGCCAATGCCGACCCCCGATAGGAACGGGGGATCGATAAGGCGCTGGACAGCCTCTTCTGGACACCGGAAGAGGTTCTTTTTTGTGATGAAGCAGACTGACGGACAGATGGCGATGCCCAGGGCCCGCTAGGGGCGGGCCACTCTGCGGCAAGTCGCAACTAACTGGAGGCAAGCCATCGTGTCATTCGCCAAAAACCTTAGATGCAAAGAATGCGGCCGGGTGTACCCGCTGGACCCGGCCCACGTCTGCGAGTTCTGTTTCGGACCCCTCGAGGTCTTCTACGACTACGAAGCCCTTCGTAACGTCGTCACGCGTGAACGCATCGAGCGAGGCCCGCCGACGATGTGGCGCTACGCCGACCTGCTGCCCTGCAACCCGCAGACCGCTGTCGACATCGGCACCGGGCTGACGCCGCTGATCAGGGCGCCCAACCTGGGCCGCCGTCTCGGCCTCGAGCGCCTGTACATTAAGAACGATTGCCAGAACCCGACATGGTCATTCAAAGACCGCGTCGTCTCCGTCGCAACCAGCGTCGCCCGCGAGTTCGAGTTCGATACGCTCGCCTGTGCATCCACCGGCAACCTCGCGAACAGCGTAGCGGCCCACGCGGCACGCGCCGGCATGAAGGCCTGCGTCTTCATACCTTCTGACCTGGAGCAAGGCAAGGTCATAGGCTCCGCTGTGTACTCGCCCACCCTCGTCTCCGTGGACGGTAGCTATGACGACGTGAACCGTCTCTGCAGCGAGCTGGGCGACCGCTACCCCTGGGCCTTCGTCAACATCAACGTCCGGCCCTACTATGCGGAAGGGAGCAAGACCCTCGGCTACGAAGTCTGCGAACAGCTGGGCTGGCGCGCCCCGGACCACTGCATTGCGCCGCTGGCCAGCGGCTCCCTGTATACCAAGATATACAAGGGGATCAAGGAGCTTGCCTGGCTTGGGCTCATCGACTGGAACGCCACACGAATGAGTGGCGCTCAGGCGGAAGGGTGCTCGCCGATCTTCGACGCCTGGCAGCGCCAGAGCTTCAACATCCGGCCGCAGAAGCCGAACACCATCGCCAAATCGCTGGCCATCGGCAACCCGGCGGATGGCTACTACGCCCTCAAGACGATGGAGCAGACCAACGGCGCGGCGGCGGCCGTATCAGACGACGAAGTCGTCGACGGCATCAAGCTGCTGGCCGAAACCGAGGGTATCTTCGCCGAGACCGCAGGCGGCGTCGTGATAGCTGGTCTGCGTCGCCTGGTCGAGCAGGGCCACGTCACTCCGGATGAGGTCGTGGTAGCGTTTATCACTGGCGGCGGGCTGAAGACGCAGGAGGCGGTTTCCCCCGCGCTTGCCCCCGCGCTGAGCGTCCGCGCCACTGTGGAGTCGTTCGAAGAGGCGCTGGCCGAACGAGGCGCGTCGCCGCTGCCGGCGAGACGTCCAGTCGCGGCTGGCGGCCGGTAGGAGCAAGAGATGACAACACAACGAGTCAAATTCACCTTCGTCGAGCAACTGATCAAGGAACCGATCATCTGGAAGTTGGCCAAAGAGTTCGATGTCATCACCAACATCCGCCGCGCAGACGTCACCGACCAGCGCGGCTGGGTGATCCTCGAGATCGAGGGCGAGAAGGATGAGATCGAGCGTGGTCTCCTCTGGGTGGTGGAACACGGAGTGCGGGTGGACCCGGTGTACGAGGATATCGTCGAAGGATGAACCTCTCTGTAGCGTCGCAGACCCTGGCGTGGTGGTGTCTCGACCGGCACCGGACTCCGACAGCGCGTCTCGGCCGTCAACACCCGACCCGACAGCGCCGGGGTGCGGCGCATCTCGGCCGTCAACATCGGACCCGACAGCGCCGCAGGCCGGGGGTGTGGGGGTGTCCCCCACCCTTCCCTTGATGGGGAGGGGCGGGGCCGAACGAAAAGAAAGGTACAGCAATGGCAGTCACAGTCCGCATACCCACCCCACTCCGCAAGCTCACCAACGAGCAGGACGTAGTCTCCGCCGACGGCGGTACTCTGATGGCCTGCATCGACGGCCTCGACGGCGCGTATCCGGGGCTAAAGGAGCGCTTGTGCGACGAGGCCGGCGACCTACGCCGCTTCGTCAACGTCTACATCAACGGCGAGGACGTCCGCTTCCAGCAGGGCGTGCAGACGCCGCTCAAGGCCGGGGATGAGGTTAGCATCGTGCCGGCCGTCGCGGGCGGCTAAGCGTCACCGCATGGACCGCGCCGCTATCGAAGAACTCTTCGCCTTCACCGACTTCTGCTGGCGTGAGCACGGGGCAACGATACGCGCGCTGGGCGACGAAACGCTCTGCAAGCCCGCACCCGGCTCCGGCTGGCCCGCCCTGCGCGACGCCTTCGCCCATGTGAACTCGGCCTACGAACGCTGGCTCCTGGATCCCGCAGGCACGACGACCGCCACTTTCGACATCGAGTCCGTGCGCTCATGGGACGACCTGGAGTCGTACCGGACGCGCGTGCGCGCCCTCTTCCGCGAGCGTCTCGATCCGCTCACCGACAGCGGCCTAGCGACGGTGCGGCCGATGAACATCGACGGCGAGATGCTGTTGTACAGGCCCGCGGATATCCTCACGCACGTCCTGCTGCACGAACGCGGGCACGATGGCGACATCGACACGCTGCTCTACCAGCTCGGCGTGGAGCCGCCGGTGGTCGAGTACCGGTTCTCGCTGCCAGACCCTTCTTGACCAACGCGATAAAATCTGGCCATCCGGCTTGTAACATTAGCGCGCCAATATTGTTATATACGGGTGGTACTGAGCCCATATCCCGAATACTGACCCCTCAGTCACTGGCGAGGGACGGAGGCGGCAAATGGATGAATCAGCGCTGGCGCTTATCCTCAAGAATTGCCTTGATGGCGACGATGAGTATGCCGCCCTGCGCGCCCTTGCCAACCTCCATCCCAGCGTCCGCGATGAGATAGCACCCCTCCTCGAGGTCGCCGACCAGCTACGACAGCCACCCGCAGACCCGCCCGTTCCAGAACAGTTCCTGCGGAACCTCGGCGAACGCCTCCGCAACGCGTAGGCTCTCAGCAGCGCGATCATAGCCCCAACACTCGTGCTATTATTGACAGGCTCCCGCCCTTTAGATACAATTCCGAGTTACCGGATAGACAAAGTCGAGTAACCCTCTCGCCCGCCTGAAACTGGAGGTCCGCCGTGACCCTTGAAGAGAAGATCCCCACCACGCTCTCCCACCCAAAGGTGCCGCTTGACCTGAAACCGGGCCACGTCTTCGTCACCCTCGACGAGGAGATCACCAACCTCGAGGCAGAAGCCCTGCGCTATCGCGACGATCCCGAAGCGCTGGAGGGTGAGTTCGTACCGTTCCGCCTGCGCATGGGCGTCTATGGCCAGCGCCAGATGGACCAGCAGATGATCCGCGTGAAGCTGCCTTACGGTGGCGTCAACGCCGAGCAGATGGACGCCTGCGCCGTCGTCGCCGAAGACTACTCCGGCTACCGGCGCGGCCACATCACCACGCGCGAGAACTTCCAGTTCCACTTCGTGCCTCTCGACAGGACGGCAGAGGTGCTGCAATTGCTGGCGGATGTCGGTCTCACCACCCGCGAGGCCTGCGGCCACACCGTCCGTAACATCACCGGCTGCCCCTACGCCGGCGTCTCCAACGACGGCCACGAGCTCTTCTACGTGACACCCTACCTCGTCGCCTACGGACGCAACATGCTGCGCAACCCGATCTGCCAGAACCTCCCGCGCAAGTGGAAGACATCATTCTCCTGCGGGCCTAACGACTGCGCCGGCTCCCCGTTCCACGATATGGGATTCATCGCCAAAGTGCGTAAGGAGGACGGCAAGGAGGTCCGCGGCTTCGAAGTGGTCGTGGGCGGCGGTCTCTCCACCATGCCCCGCCTCGCCGACACGGTCTGGGATTTCGCCCGCGCCGACAACGGCGAGTACATCCGCGTCGCCGAGGCCTGCCTCAAGGTCTTCGACAAGGAAGGCGGCCTCCCCAACTTCTTGCGCAAGAACATGAACAAGGCGCGTGTGAAGTTCATCGTCCACAAGCTCGGAATAGACGAGTTCAAGCGCCAGGTGCAGGAAGAGCTCGACCAGCCCTGGGGCTGGGAGCCGCTCGACATGGAATCCCTCATGCAGATGGCGCCCGAAGGCCCGACACCCGGCGAGGCGCCCAACGGCCACCGGCCCGGCGAGGGCTTCGACCGCTGGGTGCAGACCAACGTGCTGCCGCAGCGACAGCCGGGCTTCGTCGCCGTGACCATTACCGTACCTCTAGGTAACATCTCTCCCGAGCAGTTCCGTGGCCTGGCGACGATCATGCGTCGCTTCAGCGGCGGCAACGCCCGCACGCAGCAGAATCAGAATCTGGTCGTGCGCTGGGTGCGCGAAGAAGCGCTCCCCGCCCTCCACGCCGAACTGAAGGCGATAAAGCTGGGCGCTTCGGAGGCAGGACTGATCGCCGACACAGTCGCCTGCCCCGGCACGGACTCCTGCAAAATGGGCATCACCTCGTCACAGGGCGTCGGCACAGCGATCTCCGACGAGGTCAAGTCCTGGGGTATCGACGACCCGCTGGTCAACGAGATCCATATCAAGTCCAGCGGCTGCCCCAACGGCTGCGGCCAGCACCATCTCGCCGCTATCGGCCTCCAGGGCTCGTCGTTCACGGCGAATAACGCCACGATTCCCTGCTTCGACATCTTCCTCGGCGGCGGTGGCTACGTCGGCGGCGCCAAGTACGGCGTCCGCGTCGCCCGCGTCCCCTCCAAGCGCACGCCGCAGGCCATCAAGAAGATCATCGACCACTACCGCGAGAATCGCGAAGAAGGCGAAGGCTTTGTCACCTTCGTCGACCGCGTCGGGCCCAAGAGCTTCGACCCGCTTCTCGACGAGTTCAAGGAAGTAGGCCCCGTCCACAAGGACATCGGCCTCTACATGGACTGGGGCAAAGACGAGCTATTCCAGGTAATCCGCGGCGAAGGCGAATGCTCCGTATGACCTGTCACTCAGCGCGCCTTTTGGCTGGCGCCGAGAACCACGCCTCTTCACGAACAGCCTGCCCTGAGTGGGTGGCGCAGCGGAGGCAAGGGACCGAAGGGAATCTTGGCTGGGGACAGCGCTCGTACGTGGTACGCTCTCGATGACCCAGATGGGCTCACTATTCCCCAGAGCACAGTGGCGCGGTGCTACCCGCGGACCCGACAGCGCCGCAGGCCGGGCGTTGGGGTGTCCCGATGGTGCCCGCGAACTCACAGCGCCGCAGGCCGGGCGTTGGGGTGTCCCGGTGGTACCCGCGGACCCGACAGCGCCGCAGGCCGGGGGTGTGGGGGTGTCCCCCACCCTTTCCTTGATGGGGAGGGGTGGGGGCGAAAGTAAGCAGGCAAAACGCATCGACTGGCGAACACACAAGCAGGAGGACAAATGGTAAGGGAAGCAACGAAATACATTGAGGCCGACGCCGACAGGCTGAACGAGCAGCTCGGCCAGAAATCAGCTGAAGAGATTGTCCGCTGGGCCGGCGAGACGTTCGGCGGCGGCATCAAGTTCGCTAACAGCTTCGGTGCCGAAGACGTCGCATTGCAGCACATCATCGCCAAGATCGCCCCGCAGATCCGCGTGTTTACGCTCGACACCGGCCGCCTGAACGACGAGACATACGAAGTGATGGATGCCACTCGTTTCAAGTACCCTGACATCCCCATCGAGGTCATGTTCCCCGATCGCGACAAGGTTGAGGCGCTCACCCGCGACAAGGGCTTCTTCTCCTTCCGTGAGAGCGTTGAGCTGCGCAAGGAATGCTGCGCCATCCGCAAAGTGCAGCCCCTGAAGCGCGCGCTGTCCGACGCGACCGCCTGGATGACGGGGCTGCGCAAAGACCAGTCCGTCACCCGCACCGACACCCCCGCCATCGAGTGGGACGAGGGCAACGGCATGCTCAAGGTCAACCCACTCATCGAGTGGAGGAACGACGACGTTTGGGCCTACATCAAGGAGAACAAGGTCCCCTACAATCGGCTGCACGACAAGAGCTACCCCAGCATCGGCTGCGCCCCTTGCACCCGCGCCATCAAGCCCGGCGAGGACGTCCGCGCCGGCCGCTGGTGGTGGGAAAACCCAGAATTCAAGGAGTGCGGCCTACACGAGTAGCGCGCAGTGCCCGCGCAAACCTCATCCTGAGCGCCATTAACGTCCCCTCTGGCGATAGGTTTTACGCGAAGGATCGGCGCGGGCTACCCATTCACGGCGACGATGTATGACTACTTCTGAAACCATACCTGGCCAGGGCGGCTATCTTGTAGACCTGCTCGCCACCGGCGCGGAAGCCCAGGCCCTGCGCCGGCGCGCCGCAGACCTGCCTGCCGTGCGCCTCTCGGTTCGCTCCCAATCTGATCTCGAACTCCTGACCGTCGGCGGCTATAGTCCGCTCATCGGATTCATGACGCGAGCAGACTATGTTTCCGTCGTAAACGACATGCACCTGACCTCAGGCGCAGCGTGGCCGATGCCGATTACGCTTGCGGTTATCAGCGACGAGGCAGGCTCGATCGGCGAAGGCTCGGAGGTCGCGCTTGCCGATGAGTCCGGCCGCATTCTGGCGGTGATCACCGTCGAGGAGAAGTTCGACTACGACAAGGCAGTCGAGGCGCGCAACGTCTACCGCACAGAGGACGAGGCGCACCCCGGCGTCGCCGCCCTCTATGCCCAGGGCGACGTCCTGCTGGGCGGGCCCGTGCGTGTCCTCGAACTGCCGGCGCATGACGACTTCCCGCAGTACCGCCTCACCCCTGCCCAGACCCGTGCGGCGTTCGCCGAGCGCGGCTGGCGCACCGTCGTCGGCTTCCAGACCCGGAATCCCGTGCACCGCGCCCACGAGTACATCCAGAAGTGCGCACTTGAGATCGTGGACGGCCTCCTACTGCATCCGCTGGTCGGCGAGACCAAGGGCGACGACATATCGGCGGAAATCCGCATGCGCTGCTACGAAGTGCTCCTGGAGAACTACTATCCGGCCGATCGCGTCCTCCTGTCCGTGAACCCGGCGGCTATGCGATATGCCGGGCCTCGCGAGGCGATCTTCCACGCGCTCGTTCGCAAGAACTACGGCTGCACCCACTTCATCGTCGGGCGCGACCACGCCGGCGTCGGGTCTTACTACGGGACGTTCGACGCCCAGCGCATCTTCGATGAGTTCGCGCCGGGCGAGCTAGGCATCACGCCCATGATGTTTGATCACACCTTCTTCTGCCGCGCCTGCGACGAGATGGCGAGCGTGAAGACCTGCCCCCACGACGGTGACGTGCGTGTCTCGCTCTCCGGCACCCAGGTACGCGAGATGCTGAAGGGTGGCGTCGCCCCGCCCATCGAGTTCTCGCGGCCAGAGGTAGCCGCTGTCCTCATCGAAGCCATGCAGGAGCGGGTGACGCCGCATCATGCGATCTGACGTAGAAGGCGTCGCCGCACGAAGGGCGCTTCCCGGCGTGGTGACCGATCAGCAGTCTCTGGTGCGCCACCGCCCCCGCTGGCGAATCGCCGTCACGGCGTCAACAACGGCCGCCTACACGACGACCGGCCTCTTTCTCTTCATCCTCGCTCTGCAGTTCATGAAAAGTGGAGCAGGGGCGCTGAAACCGATTCTCAACGCAGTCTCCGCCGATGGGGCGCTCAATCTGCTCGGGTTCGGCTGGCTTGGCGCGTACGGAGTGCTGAGCGGCTCCCCGGTGGCGGCGATTTCACTCAGCCTGTTCGCCAGCGACACAACATCAGACGTTGAGGCATTCGCCATGCTCAACGGCTCGCGCCTTGGCGCGTCGTTCATCGTCCTCTTCGTTGGCTTCATCCTCTACGTTACGCACAAGCGAACAGCAGACGGCCTGTTTATAGGCGCGGTGGCGCTGCTGACAGCGTTCACGGTCTGGTTGCCGGCGTTGCCTTTAGGCATACTTGCCCTGAAGTCAGGCTGGTTCGATTCAATTCAGGTAGGCACGCCGGGTGGCCTGACCTCGTTTATAGACGTCGTCTACGATCCAATCGTCAATCGTGCCGTTAACAACTTGCATGACCTTCTCGTGTTCGCGGCGGGCATTGTCATCCTTCTTTTCGCCTTCACTGTTTTCGATCGAGCCTTGCCGAACCTCGAGCAGCCCAGCCTCCGCGTAGAGCGCGTGAAAGAGTGGCTCCACCATCCGCTGGCGATGTTCGCGCTAGGGCTGGCCATCACCGCCATGACCCTCTCTGTCTCTATCTCGCTCACGCTGCTTATTCCACTATCGTTGAAGGGCTATGTGCGGCGCGACAACATCATCCCCTATGTCATGGGTGCCAACATCACAACCTGGGTCGACACAATGGTTGCGGCACTGCTGCTGGAGTCGCCGCGTGCCTTCACAATCGTCTTCACGCAGATGATCGTGGGCGCGGCCATTTCGCTCGCGATCCTCTTATTTGCATACAAGCCATACTCGCGGGCGATCCTCGCGCTATCCCGTCGCGTGACCCACAGCCAGCGCGGCTTTGCCCTCTTCCTCAGCGCGATATTCCTCGTGCCCCTCGTGCTTTTCCTGATATAGCCATGGTAGCTCCACCAACTCACAACTCCCGCGACTCACAGATCACTACTCACTTGCACCTTGCGACCTGTAACTTGCGACTGCCTCGACATACCCCCCACCGGTATGCTAATATTGTTGATGGACTTACTAAACAACGATTCGACTGAACGATGAAGATATCAACAAAAGGCGATTACGGCATACGCGCTCTCATCGAGCTCACACACCACTTCGGCGAAGTGCGGCTGCTCCAGAGCGGTGAGATCGCCTCTCGTCAGAAGATCCCTGAATCCTACCTCGAACAGCTCCTCGCTACCCTGCGGCGTGCCGGGTTTATCCGCAGCGTGCGCGGGCCCCAGGGCGGGCACGCTCTTGTCCGTGAACCCGGCGACCTTCGGCTAACCGAGGTTGTCGAGACGCTTGAAGGGCCTATAATGCTGAGCGATTGTCTCGACGAATCGAGTGCCTGCTCGAAAAACGGCGGTTGCGCACAGCGCGATATGTGGCACGCGGTGCGTGAGGCGATCCTGGCCGTCCTGGGCAACACAACGATCGCCGAGCTCGCGGAGCGCGACCGTGCGGCGCAGCCTGTCGGAACACGATACGCAATCTAAGGAGTCGGATGCAAAACGGAAAGAAGATAGCTGACAGCGCGCTCGACCTCGTCGGCAACACGCCGATGATCCGGCTCAACCGCGTCGTCCAGAGTGGATCAGCGGAGATAGTCGCCAAGGTTGAGTCGTTCAATCCTGCCGGCAGCGTCAAGGACCGCATCGCCCTGAGCATGATCGACGCGGCGGAGCGAGATGGACGTCTGAAGCCGGGCGCCACGATCGTGGAACCAACCAGCGGCAACACCGGCATCGGTCTGGCTATGGTAGCCGCCGTGAAGGGATACAGCCTCATCGTCACGATGCCGGAGGACATGAGTCTGGCTCGGCGCGATCTCCTCGCACGCTTCGGCGCAAAGGTAGTGCTGACGCCCTCGATCGAGGGGATGACAGGCGCGGTCTACGCAGCCCAGGAGCTACTCGGCAATCACCCGGATTACTTCATGCCGCAACAGTTCGAGAACCCGGCGAACCCCGATGTCCACCGCCGCACCACAGCCCAGGAGATCCTGGACGCGACCGACGGGCGCATGGATGCCTTCGTGACCGGAGTTGGCACCGGGGGCACCATCACCGGTGTCGGCGAGGTGCTGAAGGAGAAGGTGGCCAACCTGCTGATCGTCGCCGTCGAGCCGGCGCGCTCGCCGGTGCTCCAGGGCGGCCGGGCGGGCATCACCGCCATTCAGGGTATCGGCGCGGGCTTCGCTCCCGGCATCCTGAACCAGAACGTGTACGACGAGATCATGTCGGTAGGCGACGAAGAGGCGATCGAAATGTCCCGCCGATTGTGCCGCGAAGAGGGCCTCCTTGTCGGCATCTCGGCCGGCGCCAACGTGATCGGGGCCCTCAAGATCGCCAAACGGCTGGGCACGGGCAAGCGCGTCGTGACGATCCTGCCGGACACCGGCGAACGATACCTGACCATGGAGGCCTGATACGGTGGATGGGAGCAAAGTGATGGCAGTAACGGTCTATATTCCGACCCCCTTCCGCCGGCTAGCGGGAAACCAGAGCTACGTGAAATCGGAAGGGGACACGGTCGGCGAGGTGCTGAACGCGCTGGGCGAGAAGTTCCCTGGCCTCCGCCACATGATCTACGACGAAGCAGACGAGATCCCGGGCCACATTAACATCTACATCAACAGCCAGGAGATACACTCGCTACAGGGCAAGGCGACCCCAGTGAAAGACGGCGACGAAATGGCGGTTATCCCCGCCATAGCGGGCGGAGAAGCGCTCACACCGCAGCAGGTCGACCGCTATTCGCGGCACATCATCATGCCGCAGGTCGGCCCCATTGGCCAGCGCAAGTTGATGGAGGCGAAAGTCCTCATCGTCGGCGCCGGCGGCCTCGGAGGCCCCGCGGCCCTCTACCTGGCGCTCGCGGGCGTCGGCACGATCGGCATCGCGGACTTCGACGTGGTCGACCTCTCGAACCTCCAGCGCCAGGTCCTCCACCAGAACGACGACGTCGGCCGCAAGAAAACCGAATCTGCCAAACAAACTCTCCTCGCCTACAACCCCGACGTCAATGTGGTCATCCACAACTCCCCGCTCACCTCCGACAACGCTATGGAGATCATCCCGCGGTACGACATCGTCGTGAACGGCGCGGACAACTTCACCACCCGCTACCTCGTCAACGACGCCTCGTACTTTGCCGGCAAAACGCTCGTCGACGGCAGCATTCTCCTGTTCGACGGCCAGGCCACCGTCTTCGTCCCGGGTAACGGCTGCTATCGCTGCCTCTTCCCGGCGCCCCCCCCGCCCGGACTCGTGCCCAACTGCGCGGAGGCCGGCGTCCTCGGTGCTCTGACCGGCGTCATGGGCTCTATCCAGGCCATCGAGGTGATCAAGCAGGTCCTTGGCATCGGCGAGTCCCTCACCAGCCGCCTCTTACTCTTCGACGCCCTCAGCATGGATTTCCGCATCGTCAAACTCCGCCGAGACCCAAAATGCCCGCTCTGTGGCGACGAGCCGACGATAACCGAACTCATCGACTACGAAGGCTTCTGCGGCGCGCCTTTTCCCGGCGGTCACGACGGAGCCGGCGAATAACGATGGCTATCCAGGTCAAGCTCACCGCGAATCTGGCCAAGCTCGCCGGCGACCAACGCTCAGTGCAGGCCGAAGGAACAACAGTCGGCGAATTACTAGACGATCTCGACAGCCGCCACCCCGGCTTCAAGAGCATGGTGGTCTCTGACGGTGCGATCCATCGCTTCGTCAACGTCTACCTCAACGACGAAGACGTTCGCTTCCTCTCGCAACTGAGCACGCCCATCAAGGAAGGCGACGTCGTCTCTGTCCTACCCGCCCTGGCCGGCGGAGCGGACAGCAGCCACCTCCCGACCCGTTCGTCCTGAGGTATCGAAGGATGAGCGGGACCACAGCGCCCCGACTGACCGCGAGGGCGTAGCCCCCATGCCCCACGACTCCATCCTCGACGCCATCGGCAACACCCCACTGGTCAAGCTCGCCCGGCTCTCCCCCAAACCCGGCGTCAACCTGTACGCCAAACTCGAGGGACAGAACCCAACCGGCAGCCTGAAGGACCGCATCGCGCTCTACATGATCCGCGCCGCAGAGGAGAGCGGGCAGCTGACGCCCGACAAGACGATCCTGGAGCCCACCAGCGGAAACACGGGCATCGGCCTCGCCATGGTCGCGCGGGCTAAAGGCTACCGCCTGCTCTGTGTTCTCCCTGACAATGTGACCCCCGAGCGTGAGCAGCTCCTGCGTGCGTTCGGCGCTGAGGTCGTCTACGCCGAAGGCGCGGTCAGCACCAACGACGCCGTCTTCCTGGCGCAGCGCATGGTGGAGGAGGAACCGGGGCGATACTTCATGCCCTACCAGTACGGCAACGAAAACAACCCGCGCGCGCACTACGAGACCACAGGCCCCGAGATCCTGCGTGAACTTCCCCGAGTGGATGTGTTCGTGGCGGGCCTCGGCACCGGTGGTTCGCTTACAGGAGTGGGGCGGTTTCTTAAGGAGAAGCTGCCCGATGTGAAGGTCGTCGCGGCCGTCCCCCACCCGGGCGACCTCGTCCAGGGACTGCGCGACCTCGGCGAGGGCTTCATCCCGCCCGTTCTCGACGAGTCCGTGTTGGATGGCCGCATCGTAGTCGATTCCGTCTCCTCGTTCGCGATGGTCAAGGAGCTGATGGAGAAGGAAGCAATCTTTGCCGGCATCTCGTCAGGCGCGGTGCTCAAAGTCGCCATACGCGCCGCCGAACGTCTCGACAGCGGCAACGTTGTCGCGCTCCTGGCGGACGGCGGCTGGAAGTACCTATCGACGAGCCTCTGGACGCGCGACTACGCCGAAACGCCGGAGGACACGCAGGGGACGATCTGGTGGTAAAGACTCCTTGTCATTCTGAGCGCTCCGGCATTCGTTGCCGTCCAACGCATCTCGCGAAGGAATCTGGGGGTGGGGTGGTGTGCGAACATCACTCGTCGGCCGGTATGGCGCCATGCTGACCCTCCCTCAACCCTTCCTCGACGATATCGTTGCCCACGCCCTCGCGGACGCTCCCAACGAGTGCTGTGGCATCATCGCCGGCGAGGACGGCCGCGCCGTCAAGCTCTTCCGGGCAATCAACGCCGAGGCCAGCCCCTACCGCTACAGCGTCGAGCCAAAGGACCTCTTCCGCATATACCGTGAGTGCGACGACAACGGCTGGAGCTTCCTCGGCATCTACCACTCGCACACGGCCAGCGAAGCCTACCCCTCACCCACGGACGTGCGGCTGGCCTTCTGGCCCGAGGCCTATTACATCCTCGTATCGCTACAGGACGCGTCCAACCCCATCGTGCGCGCCTACCGCATCCTGGACGGCGCGATCAGCGAGGAAGAAATAGCGGCTGTCTGAGCTAGTCGGACAGGCTATAGACGAAGATGCCTGTCGCCCAATTATTGTCCGGGTAACCCGAGATCAGCGGCAGCACGACCGCCCAGACGGCGAACCCGATCAGTACCGCGAGTATCACCCTTTTCGGCCCTATGTCTGGATAGGCGGCGCGAATGGCGAACACCACGTAATGGAAGGTGGCGATTATAGCCGCCAGGCCCAGTGCGAATCCGATCTCCGGGATGAATATCAACAGACCCAGGGCGAAAGGCAGATGGGCGAGCGCGGCCACCCGCAGGAACGCATCAACCTGGATCTTCTCGGCAAAGGCCTGGCTGAGTATGAAGTACATAACGATCACCCCGATGATCATGAGAACGGTTGTGAAGATCGTCCCGAGGACCACCGTGTCCATGAACCATCCGTCGGGCGTCGAGCTCAACACCGTGTCCGCCCACAACCACGCGCCAATCGCCGCCAGCAGGACACCGATGGCGGTGCAGCCGATCGAAAACAGCGTGAACGACACGTCTTCACGCACTTCCGCAAACACGGATTCATCCAGCATTAGCGCCCGCCGGATCCTGGCGATCACCTGGTCGAATGTCATTTCATCTCTCCTTGCTCACCGCAACAGCCGTTGTGGCCCTCTTTGTTGAACGCTGCGCGCCTGATAAGGTTTGTCCACATCGGAGGAAGATGGCAGACGACCGTTCCACAGACCTGCACTGGCTGACGGCAGCCGAGGCCGCACGCCTCATTCGTGATCGCCAACTCTCATCCAGCCAGCTCACGGAGGCCTGCCTCGACCGTATCGAGGCAGCCGAACCTGCACTCAACGCCTTCATAACCGTCACGCGAAAAGAGGCGCTTGCCGCGGCTGCTGCGGCTGACCAGGCGCTAGCCCATGGCGACGACAAAGGTCCGCTGCACGGGATTCCGATCGCCCTCAAAGACATCTTCGCCCTCTCCGGCGTCCGCATGACCGCCGGGTCGAAGATCCTGGCGAAGAACATCGCGACGGAGGACGCGGACGTCGTCACCCGCCTCAAGGCGAGCGGCGCAATCATCCTTGGCAAGCTCAACCTGCACGAATTCGCCTTCGGCGCCACCGGCGTGAACCCGCATTACGGCGCCGCGCGCAACCCGTGGGACACAAGCCGCATCACCGGTGGCTCGAGCTCCGGCTCGGGCGCCTCCGTCGCGGCGGGCGAGTGCCCCGTCGCCCTCGGCACCGACACCGGCGGCTCGATCCGCATACCGGCGTCGCTCTGCGGCGTCGTCGGCCTGAAGCCAACCTACGGCCGCGTCAGCAAGCGCGGCGTCACGCCCCTCAGCTGGTCGCTCGACCACATCGGCCCGCTAACGCGGACGGTCGAGGACGCCGCCGTCGTCCTGCAGGCGATCGCCGGCCACGACCCGCTGGACGCCTCGACGAGCGAGAAGCCCGTGCCGGATTACCGAGAACACCTGGCGAGCGGGGCAAAGGACCTGCGCGTGGGCGTCCCGAAGGAATACTTCTTCAACAACCTCGACCCTGAAGTAGAAGCCGCCGTGCGGTCGGCCGTTCAGACGCTGGCTGACCAGGGCGCTCGAGTCGTCGAGGTCTCCCTTCCCCACATCGCCGATCTCCCCGGCGCGCTGATGGCGATCCAGCTGCCGGAGGCCAGCGCCTACCACAAAGCGTGGCTGGCCGAGCGACCGGACGACTATGGCGAAGACGTGCGCTATCGCCTCGGGCTCGGCGCGAACTACACGGCCATCGACTTTGTTCAAGCCCAGCGCCTGCGTGAAGCGGCCGTCCAGGCGTGGCGTCGCGACGTATTCTCAGGAATCGATGTTCTGGCGACGCCCACCACCCCGATCCAGGCCCCCACTCTCGACCAGGGCGACCTGCCGACCACCCTCAGCCTGATTCGCTTCACGAACCCCCTCAATCTCCTGGGCCTTCCGGCGATCTCGGTTCCCTGTGGTTTCACGCACGATGGTTTGCCGATTGGTTTGCAGTTGATCGGCCCCTGGTTCGACGAGGCGACGGTACTACGGGCGGCCTTCGCCTACGAGCAGGCCCATGACTGGCGCAAACGGCGTCCGCTCGTCCGATCCGAGCGTGGGGCTTCAGTCTGACGGCCCCAGCCGTTCGCTCTGGCGGCCCTAGCGCCAGTTGATAGCGACGACCCTGACGGGCTCCGAGATACCCTTGAGCGTCACCGAACGCGGCTCCGACGCTGACACGCCGGCCGCCTCCACCGTCTCCAGGCAGGCGATAATCTCCTCCGCGCCCGCCAGCCCGCCGATGCGAGCCGCCGCATGCACCCCCTTGCCGCCGTAGTCCGTGCCGCGCCTCGTGGCCTCGGACGTATGCAGGCCGATGCGCACCTGGAGAGCGAAGCCGTGGTTACGGCGGTGCTCCGCCAGGCTGCTCTGGATGGCGACGGCGCAATCCACCGCAGCACGCGCGCTCTCGAACGCCACGGCGAAGCCGTCTCCCCCATGCTTGAACTCTTCCCCTGCATGCGCGCTGAAGAGCGACCGCAGCGTCTTGTCGTGCCAGTTCAAGAGGTCATTCCAGGCAAGGTCCCCGATCGCGCCGATCAGAGGCGTGGAGTTCACGATATCGCTGAACATAAACGTCTTCGTGGCGCGACTCGGCGCGACGGATCGGCCGCCATCGCCCGCACCCGTTTCCAGAAGCTCCCTTACCCGGCGTGTATCGAGCGCCGCGCCCAGCCGCTCGAACGCCGATAGCGCGGCGTCCAGCTCAAGTCGCGCCGACGCATCGTCGCCACTCGCGCGGTAGGCGGCCGCCATTGCGACTCGAGCGCGCGCCCCCTCGTAAGGTGCGTCGATCTCCTGCCAGAGACGCAGGCTCTGCCGCAGGCTCCCCAGAGCCGCCGCCGCCTCGCCTTCCGCCATCTGTAGCGCACCACGGGCGCATCCCGCCAGCGCTCGCAGGACTGACGTTCCGTACGTGGCCGCGATCCCCTCCATCTCCTCAACGGCTGCCAGAGCGGCCTCCGAATCACCCATCGCCAGCGTTATCTCTACCTGTGCAGGCAAGAGTCGCGCCCGCGCCAGCCGGTTGGAGTCTGGCTCGGCAAGAGCGCGCCTCATCATTGCCGAGGCTTCAGCCGTCTGCCCTTGAGCCAGCCTGACGAGGGCGAGGCCGGGTTGCGGTTCCCGCCCCATCTCATGCGCCTGTCGCAACGCCTCTTCCGCTAGTTTCAGATCGCCAGTCCTTAGCCGTATCTCGCCCAATTCGTAGAAGGCCTCGCGCGCCATCACAGGGTAGTGGCGCAGCTCGTCGGCGGCCTTTTGGGCGTCCGCTTCGGCCTCCGCCCAGACCCCACGCAGCCTCATCACCTCCGCCCGATGGACGCGGCAGGTGCCCGGGTAAGTCGCGATCGCCGTTCGGTCACACCAGCGCTTGGCAGCGTCGATCCAGTCGCTTGCCCTCCCATAGTCCGAAAGGTTGCGGCTCGTGCCCACGATGTTGCAGTAAATCGTCGCGCTCGCCAGCATGCCCAGCTCACCCGCGACGGCGCCTGCTGCCGCCTCGTCGAGAAGGGCCATGCCCTCGGCGACCTCGCCCTTCGCCACCAGCGCCAGCCCCTGCGTGTGCAAGCCCAGCCCCTGCAGGTCTCTGTCGCCAAACTTGCCGCCCAGCTCGAACGCCCGCTGCGCCGTCTCATAGGCCTTGTCAACGTCCCCGACCCCCAGGCATCGCTGGCTCTGGACGTAGGCCAGATACCCGTGTTCCACGCCCTCCGGTTCGTCCTTGAGCAGCCTGACAATCCGGTTGATCCAGCCGCGGGTGACCGACTCTCGGCCCTGCGTCGCATCCAGTTCGATGATCAAATGTCTGCCGGCGTGGGCCGCGCGGGAGGGTTGTCCCGCCTCGATATAAGCGGCATACGCTCTCTCGTACGCCCCAATGCACTCTTCCGGCGCCATCGCCCACATCGCGGCATCTCCCAGCCGTTCGAGGTCCTCAGCGGCCAGCGGCTCTTGAGCGTCTGCCGCCGACAGTAGCTCGAGCGCGCGCGACCAATCGTTGCTTTTGTACGCCTCGCGCCCGGCTTTCAGCGCATCGTCCTTAGTCGCCTTTTCGCTTCGTGTCATCGCACCGATGAGTTTATCATCTGCCCATGACCCCAGATGTTCGGCGCATCTTCCTCGCCCAGGCGCTGCGCGCCTTCGCCTACGGCTTCGGCGCCGTCCTCCTCGGCGTCTCCCTCGAGGCGCGCGGCTGGTCCGGCGAGCGTGTCGGCCTGCTGCTGACCGCCATCGTCGCTGGCACGGCGCTGATGTCGATCGCCATCGGCGCGCTGGGCGACCGTGTTGGCCGCCGCCGGTTCTACACGGCGCTATTCCTGGGTCTCGCGGTGTCCGGAACCGCCTTCGCTTTCACGGGCAGCTTCTGGTTGCTGGCGCTCGTCGCGCTGACCGGCACTCTCTCCGTCGACGCTGTCGAATCCGGCCCCTTCACCTCGCTCGAACAGGCGATGCTTCCCGCCGGCCTCGACGCCCGCGCCCGCACGCGCGTATTCGGCAGCTACAACGCGATCGCTGCGATCGCCGGCTCGGCCGGTGCGCTGGCGGCCGGGGGCCCGGCGTTGCTGCGCGACTCGATTCCCGGCCTCCCCGCGGACCAGCGCTTCTTCCTCGTCTTCCTGCCCGTCGGCATCATGGGAGCGCTACTGGCCGCCAGCCTGTCCGAGCGGGTCGATGCGGAGAAGCGAGCCACGGGTGGCTCGGCCCTGCACCGATCGCGAGCACCGGTATTCCGCCTTGCGGGGCTGTTCGCCGCGGACTCATTCGGAGGCGGCTTCGTCATCCAGAGCTTTATCGCCTACTGGTTCAAGACGAAATTCGACGTCTCGACCGAGCTTCTCGGGCTAGTCTTCTTCGCGAATGGGCTCCTCCAGGCCGTGTCCTTCTGGGCGTCGACCCGCATCGCCGAGCGCTTCGGCCTCCTCAACACGATGGTCTTCACGCACCTCCCCTCCAACGTCTTCCTCGCCGCGATCGCCTTCGCGCCCAGCTTTCCGGTCGCCGTGGCGCTGCTGTTCGGGCGGCAGGCGCTGAGCCAGATGGACGTGCCCACGCGCCAGGGGTACATCGCCGCGCTGGTCGACCCAGACGAGCGCACGGCTGCCGCAGCGTACACCAACACGGCGCGCTATCTGACACGCCCGCTGGGCCCCGCGCTGGCGGGAGCGTCCCAGCAGATCGCGCTCGGCCTGCCGTTCCTGCTGGGCGGCGGCGTCAAGATAGTCTACGATCTGGCCATCTGGTCCTGGTTCCGCCGCGTACCGATCGATGACGGCGACGAACCGCATCACCCATCAGATGCCGTAGGGGCGGTTCTCGGACCGCCCTCCAAAGGAGGTCCCAAATGAAATGGATCACCCGCGAACGGGTCAAAGTAGACCGCGTCGCCTGCCCCTGGCTGATCAAGAAGTTCATCGACCCCGAGGCCGAGTTCCTCTTCGTGCCGGCGGACCAGGTGAAGGCCGTCGCGGAGCGAGAGGGGGCGACGCCCTACGACGTCGGCGGCGCGGAGCTGGGCCACCACGACGGCAAGTGCAGCTTCGAGGCGATCGTCTCGAAGTACGCCATCGACGACCCGGCTGTCGGACTGCTCGCGCAGATCGTCCACGGCGCCGACGTCGCCGCCGACCTCTACGGCCGCCCCGAAGCGCCGGGCCTCAAGGCGATCGCCGAGGGCTTTCAGCAGATGGGTCTGGCCGACGACCACGCCATCCTGGCGCTGGAGTTCCCGGTGTATGACGCGCTGTACGCCTACTGCCAGCGCAAGGTGGCGGCGTAGCGTCAGGATGGCTCGCGTCGGCTCATCCTTGATCAATCAAGGGGATTTTGTACGGGGAATTTGATTGTATTGGGCGTATCGCGTTCAGGGGTTGATTGAGGTTTACGCGAATTTTCGTTTTTGGTGCTCCGGCATACGTGACGGGTTGGAGGCCACGGGTTTCGATGATTGAGTCGAAGTCAAAGCCTTGGGCGGATGATCCAATCAAAAGCCATGGCTGGTGCTGCCGGTGACGATGGGCAGGGCTAAAGCCGCTGCAGCTACGATGATGACCTGGCACGTGACATGGACGGCCATTTGATTCCAGCATAGCGGATGGTTGTGACAGTACGTAGTCAGTAGCGACACGCTCCGTTTTTGAACCGGTTCGGCGACTGGGTGCTAATATGAACGCCGCCATGGAACCGGTCATCCAGTACGCCAAGACCAGCGACGGCGTCAGCATCGCTTACGCTGTGATGGGGGAGGGAACGCCGCTCGTGTCGTGCGTGGCGAACTTTGGCGGCGAGTTGCACCACTACACGGCCCACTCGGGCCTGCCCAGCGTGCCGGTAGATGCTCTCGTCGCGGCAGGTTTCCGCGTGCTAATTTACGACAACCGGGGCATGGGCTCTTCCGACCGGAGAAACACGGATTACACGAACAGAGGGCGTCTGCGAGACCTTGAGGCGGTGATCGAGCACGCCGGCCTCGATCGTTTCGCACTCGCCAGCTACTTTGCGGGCAGCTTTCCGGCGATCATGTACGCGGTTGAGCACCCGGAACGTATCAGTCACCTCATTCTCTGTAACGGGTACGCGGACGGTGCAGAGCACTACAAATCGGCGCCGGTGTTGCGCGTCGCATGGGGCCTGCGATCGATGGCTGAGGACGAGTGGGAATACTACACTCTCCTAGTGGCTAACGTAGTACTTGGGTTCTCGGATCTTGATGGTGTCCGAAAGCTCGCGGAGGCGATTCGCGCCGGCATCTCGCCTCGTGCTTTCGTCGCCCTGATGGAGACGGCGCAGACCTTAGACCTCAGCGAAATGCTGTCTTCCGTCTCCGTCCCGACCCTTGTGCTGGCAGATAACGCGACGCGTGCCCTGCGAGGATTCAAGGGGAGCGCGCAGGGGCTGGCGCGGAGCCTACCCAACGCGCGGTTCATCGAGACCGATGATGCGGCGCACGCTATCCGGGAGTTCGTCCAAGCGGGCGGGGCAACCTCCGCTCATCTTGGTTCTGTGGACCTCCCCTCCGGCACCGCCGTCATCCTCTTTGCCGACATCGCCGACTCCACCGCCCTCACCGAGCGCCTCGGCGATACCGCCTTCCGCCAGAAGGCCCGCGACCTCAGCGCCTCAGTGCGGGCGCTGATCCGCGAGAGCGGCGGGACGCCGGTGGAGGGGCCGACGCTGGGCGACGGCGTGCTGGCGGCGTTCACGTCGGCGCGGGAGGCGATCGCGGCTGCGCTGGCGTGTGCGGGGGCGGGCAACGACGCAGGGTTGCCTCTACACCTGGGCATACACGCGGGCGACGTGATGCGCGAGAAGGACCCGGACGGACGGGCAAACGTCTACGGTGGGGCGGTGAACATCGCCGCGCGCATTGCTGGCGCCTCCGCCCCAGGCGAGATACTGGTATCCGACATCGTGCGCGGTCTGGCGCGGACGTCGAGCGGGGTTACGTTTGAGGACCGCGGCGAGCAGGCGCTCAAGGGCGTCGCCGACCCTCAGCGCCTGTTTGCGGTGCGTGAGGGCAGCGCATGATGGCCGGCCCCTAATCCCTCATCACCGGCGTATCGTCGCGATTCCCCCACTCGTTCCACGAGGCGTCGTAGTTCTTCACATGATCGTAGCCCATCAGCCGCAGCAGGAACGTGCCGTGCGCCGCACGGATGCCGGCCTGTCAGTGGACGAGGACCTTCTTCTCGGGCGTGATCCCAGCCACCTCCAGCTTGCGCCGGATCTCGTCGGCGGGCAACAGCACCCCTGACCGCAGCGGCGGCTTCGTGAGCTCCAGCCACTCCATATGCACGGCTCCCTCGATGTGGCCGCCGCGCTTGTTCTGGCGCTGGTCCTCCCCCGTGTACTCGCCCTGCGCCCGCACGTCCCAGATCACCGTATCGTCGCGGCCGATCGCCTCACGCATCTCGTCGATCGCGCAGAGGCAATCGCTGCCGGGCTGGACCTTGAACTCGGCGCGGTCAACATGCGGCGGCTCGCGGGTCACCGTCCGGCCCTCCTCGAACCACTTCTGGAAGCCGCCGTTAAGCACCTTGCACTGCGAGTGGCCGTAGTGGTCCAGCGCCCACCAGAGCCGCGCCGCGTAGAGCCCGCCCATGCCGTCGTAGGCGACGACCGTGTGTTCGCTGCCGATGCCGTGCGCGGACATCGTGCGCTCGAATTGCTCCGCGCCCATCAGGTGCACTCCCCCGTCATCCTTCAGGTAGTGGTGCGTGCGCAACCCGACGGCCCCGGCGATGTGCAGCCGCTGATAGGCCGGAGGTTCGTCGCAGTCGACGATGCGGACCGAGGGGTCGTCGAGGCGCTCGGCCAGCCAATCGGTCTCTGCGAGGAGTTCGGGGCGCGCGTATTCGGCAGCCATGCGGCTGCTATTATAGCGTGGCCATGCTGCTGCGAACGGCACAAAATCCGGCGCCCATTGTCATCAGCGGCCGCGAATTCGTCTGGGGCGCGCGTACGTACGTCATGGGCATCGTCAACGTCACCCCCGACTCGTTCTCCGGCGACGGGCTGGGGAGCGACGCGGATGCCGCGGTCCGGCAGGCGCTCCAGATGCGGGAAGACGGCGCGGACATCATCGACGTGGGCGGCGAGTCCACCCGCCCCGGCTTCGCGGAGGTGCCGGCCGAAGAGGAGATGCGGCGAGTGCTGCCCGTCATCGAAGGCCTGGCGCGGGAACTCGACATCCCCGTGAGCGTCGACACGTACAAGGCGGAGGTCGCGGTACGCGCTCTCGACGCCGGAGCGGCCATGGTCAACGACGTCCACGGCTTCCGCCGCGAGCCTGCGATAGTAAAAGTCGCCGCTGACGCCGGCGTCCCCGCCGTCGCGATGCACATGCAGCGCGGACGTGATTTCCGCGACACGATCGGCGACATTTCGACCGGTCTCCTGGAAAGCCTGCGCATTGCGCGAGAACAAGGGCTGCCTGAGGAGCAGATCATCGTCGATCCCGGCTTCAACTTCGGCTGGACCGAGGAGCAGGCGCTGGAGATGCTCAGGCGGCTCGGCGAGCTGCGTGCACTTGGTCGTCCCATCCTCGTGGGCACCTCACGCAAATCGGTTATCGGCAAGGTGCTCGGCGATCTGCCGGTAGACGAGCGGCTCGAGGGCACCGCGGCGACCGTGGCGCTCTCGATCGCCAATGGCGCGGACATCGTGCGTGTGCACGACGTGAAGGAGATGGCCCGCGTGGCCCGCATGACCGACGCTGTCGTACGCGGGTGGAGCCCCGAGCGGAAGCTGTGAGCAACGACTCCGAGCCCACGCGCGTGCCGTTCATTGAGCTGATCGGCGCTTGTGTGGAGGAGAGAAGCGAAGGCTACGGGCGTCTGAGCCTCGTCATCGAGCAGCGTCACACCAACCCCCACGGCATGGCGCACGGTGGTGTGGCCACCACACTTATGGACTCCGCGGCGGCAATGGCCCTCTCCGGCCTCAAACGAGCGCGTGGCCGCGCCGCCGCGGCTCACGCGACTGTCGAGATGAACGCCAGTCTGATCGCGCCCGCGCGCCCGGGCGACGAACTCGTGGTCGAGGGGCGTGTCCTGCGCATGGGTCGTTCCGTCGCCTTCGTCGAAGCGGAGGTGCGTCGCCGCAGCGACGACGAACTGATAGCCAAGGGGCGCTTCACCTTCGCGATCAGAGACCGCGAGTGATGGCCGCCGCCTACCTCGGCCTTGGCTCCAACCTCGGCAACCGGCGCGAGAACCTGCGCATGGCGCTGCGTGGCCTGACTCGCATGGCGAGGGTGGAGGCGGTCTCTGCGCTCTACGAGAGCGATGCTATTGGGCCCAAACAGCCGTCGTTCTACAACGCCGTCTGCCGCATCGAGACCGGGCTGGAGCCTCTGTCGCTCCTGCGTTTCCTCAAGACCCTCGAGCACGAGATCGGACGCCGTCCGGGTGCCGAGCGCTGGGGTCCGCGGCTGATCGATCTGGATATCCTGCTTTACGATGACGTCACGCTCGAATCCGAGGATCTTACCCTCCCGCACCGTCGCCTGGCTGAGCGGGCTTTTGTCGTCGTTCCCCTGGCGGAGATCGCGGCGGGTCTGCGCCTTCCCGGCACCGGTTCCACGTTCAAGGAACTGGCGGTAAGCGTGGTTGAAGAGCGAGTACGGCGCGTCGAGGATGCGGGCTGGGACGGAGTGCTTGGCGCCGGCGGCCGGATCAGGGTCTAGGCGAGATCAGGACGATTCGGCGGCCAGCTCTTCGCCGATGTCTTCCTCTTCGTCCTCGGTCTCGCCGCTGAACATCGTCCAGCCGATCCAGAACGCCAGGGCAGAGACAGTCGCGAGCGAGGCCATCACGGGGATCGCCACGGCCATATAGCTGCGGCGCAGCGACGCCCAGAAGAAGATCACGGTCGTCAATGCGGCTCCGATCATGATAATCAGGCCGGTCTGCTGCGATTTCTCCATCGTAAGTCCTAACCGGCCGCCTGGCGCATCTGCGGGGGCAGAAGGTTCGGAATGCGGTCCTCTATCGGATAGCGCTCGGGGCACTTTGCGCAGGTCAGGTAACCCTGAATGACCTCGTCTCCGGCCTCGCTCTCTACCGTCAGTTCGAGCGGGCTCTTGCACATCGGGCAGGCGAGGATCTCGACAAGGTCTTTACGCATAGGGCGGCCTCGTCGCCGATTGTAGGCGCTGCGCGCTCAGCCGGTCAATGCCCCGGCGCGGAGGCGAGTCGCTACAATAACGAGGCTATGCCCGATGACGCGCGCCGCATCCCCCTCGACCGGCGCGTCTGCGTGGTGCGCGAGGGGCGCATCGACCTGCGACCGGAGCGGGGCGCGCTGATCGGCCCGCTGATAGGCCTCGCGCTCAGCGTCAGCGACTTCGTCGCCATCGCCCTGCTCGCCAACGAGCTCTCGGCGACGCTGCTGGCGCTGATGCTGATCCCCGGCGTGGTGCTCGCGCCCTTCTCGGCGATGGCCCTCGTCTACTCCATCATCGGTGCGGCTGTCGTGGTCGAGGCGCAGAAGCAGTCGGTGCGCTTTCAGCAGGGCGTACTCGGGCTCGGAATCGGGACCGAAGAACTGGTCCCTTTCTGGAAGATCGAGCGCATCGAAGTGGCTGACTTCTCGCTCGGCGAATCGGCTTCGGGCCTGCCGCGGCCGGCCTTCGACCTGCGCGCCTGGGACGTCGTCCTCGTTAAAACCAGCGGCAAGCGCCTCTCTATCGGCCAGGTTGTCGCGGGGAACTCGAACGACCTGATCGACGAGGGGTTCACCCGCGCGCTGGACGCCGCCGAGGCGATCGGCGCGCTGGTCGGCAAGCCCGTGGTTATCACCGCCGCGGTGGAGGAGGCGGCGAAGGGCGGGACGGCGAAGGACTAACATTGCGGGCAGTTCCACGTCAGTGTATAAAAACTCAACACGGAGGATGGACGCGGGACACACTGCCGACAGACGAGGGACTATCCCTTTCAGACTACGCGTCGGCGTCTCGGGCCATCGCAGTCTCAATGGCCAAGAAGTTGCCCTCGCGGGACAGGTACGGGTGGCTCTCAGGCGGATCCGTGAATTGGTGGCAGCCTCATCCCCGACCGACGTCCTCTTGACTGTCGTGTCCCCTCTGGCGGAAGGCGCTGATCGCCTTGTGGCGAATGAGGTACTTCGAGAGCCAGGGGCCGATCTGGAGGCTCCCCTTCCTCTGGAAGTTGACGACTACCGGTCGGACTTCAAGTCGCGTGAGTCGCTAACGGAGTTCAATGGGCTGCTGGATCGCGCGACCAAGGTGACTGTCCTGCCCCGCAGTTCCACGCGCGACGAGGCATACAGGAATGTCGGAGAGTTCGTCGTTGACCGCAGCGATGTCTTGATCGCACTGTGGGACGGTGCACAGGCGCAAGGAGCCGGAGGCACTGCAGAGGTCGTGGCCTACGCGCAGTCAAAGAACGTGCCGTTGATCTGGATCTCGACCGAGGGCCCGCACGACCTTACGGTGAGTGTAGAAGGGCGGATCGCAGAAAAGACGCTTCACCTACTCGATCAATACAACGGAGCGGCCGTAAGGCGCGAGGAGTTCAGCGCGGAGGTCGAGCGCGAAGAGCGATACTTGATGACGTCTGCCCACGGGTTGAGCGACCTGACCTTGCCCTTGCAGATGCTGTCTGGTTGGATTTCACCGTTCTATGTAAGGGCCGACTTGCTCGCCATCCGATTCCAGCGCTGGTACTACTGGCTTGGGAATGCGTCCTTTCTCCTGGCGGCTGCGGCAGTCGCGGGCGCGGCTGGTCAGATACTCATCCTGCCCAAGGAACAAGGTCTTGTTTGGATCGAAGTCGCGGTTATGATCGCCCTGCTCTTTCTCTTTCTTGGTGGTCGCAAATGGCGCTTTCACGAGCGGTGGCTTGCCTGTAGATTCCTGGCCGAGAGGTTTCGCTCAGCGCCGTTCCTCGTGCTGGCCGGCCTTCATAGACGCCGGGAGGGAGACCTAGAGCGGCTTGACCTCGGACATCATTCAGAGGAGTGGCTGAGGAGAGGTTTCTCTGAAGTGTGGAAGCGCAGGCCAGCGCTCGATCTGTCCGCGGTCGACTCCGCGACAATGCGCGGACTGCTGGCGGAAGCATGGATAGGAGATCAGTTGAATTTTCATCGTTCGTCCACGGTGAAATATGGGTGGCGCCACACCAGGCTCAGCTGGCTCATCTACGGTCTGTTCGCAGGAACGATCCTGGCGGCACTCGCACATGCGCTGAGCATTGGTGGCTCCTCCGAGGAGGCGCTTTCATGGCCGCACACGTTTGAGTTGCTCGCTATCGCCCTGCCAGCGTTAGGCGCCTCGCTTAGCGGCATAAGGGCACAGCGCGAGTATGAGCGCAATGCTGAGCGCTTCCACCAGATGGCGGACTATCTGGAGAGGGCGCGTATTCGGATGAATGCGGCCCTGGATATGGACTTGATCCGAGTGATCGCCGCTGAGGTAGAGGACCAGATGTTGGATGAGAATCGTGACTGGTTTTCAGTAATGAAATTCCACAACTTTGAGCTGGGTCATTAGCTAGAAGGGCGGCTCCGCGATGGCACACGACGTATTCATCAGCTACTCCTCTCAAGATAAAGCCACAGCCGATGCGGCCTGCGCCACTCTGGAGGCTAAGGGGGTGCGCTGCTGGATAGCGCCGCGAGACGTGCTGCCCGGGGAGGACTACGCGGAGGCCTTGATTCAGGCGATCACGAGCAGCCGGCTGGTCGTCCTGGTGTTCTCGTCGAACTCCAATAGGTCGCCGCAGGTGAAGAATGAGGTGGAGAGGGCGGCGAGCAAGGGGATCGCGATCCTGCCAATACGTATAGAAGACGTTACACCTTCGGCGTCGATCGAGTTTTTCATTAGCAGGACGCACTGGCTCGACGCCCTAACCCCGCCGTTGGAAAGGCACCTTGAGCAACTAGCGCAGACCGCAAAACTGTTGCTATCGCGGACCGGAGCTGACGTACTACCGGCAGGGCAGAGAGTCACCGCAGCACAGCCCACCGGAGCCGACAGGTCGCGGTCTTCGGCGATGGTCGACGCCCTTAAACCGTGGATGCGCCGGCCGGTAGCCTGGATAGCACTGGGTGGTGCGGGCGTGCTCGTTGCAGCTGTTTCGTTCGTCGCGCTCTCCGGCGGAGGCGACGGCGAGCGCGATCGTGCCGCCGGGTCCGCCTCACCGACTTCCGCAGTTGACGCGACCCCCTCTGTTGTGGATCTGTCGACGCTGGCAGGTGCCAGCCTTGAGGGTGACTGGGATATCACCGAAACGGTCACATCGGAAGTTAACTCGTCGCTTGAGGTGGGCTACGTTCGTGATGTGACCTGGACATTTACCCATGACTGTCCCGAGAGTTCATGCGGTTATACGGTGTCTAGCAGCCAGGCCACGGTCACCTTTCCAGTGACGTTGAAGAACGGGGAGTTGAGCTTTGGCGGGGCCGGGGGCGCGGGGAATTGTGTCATGGAAGGCGTAACGATTGTCGGCGCCTATGCCAACACCTTCAAGACTATGACGGCCATTGCAGCGGCTGCGGCCGTGGATGGAAATGTACTGGCGACAGCTTTCGCCGGAACGTTTACGGTGGAAGGTACGTCAAACGACAGTCGTTGCCCAGTGGTTCAAGAGAGGTGGGACGTCAGGGGGGTACGCAAGGAGCAGGCGGCGCAGGGGTCGCCGACCAAACCTGCTACCACGCCTAAGCTATCGGCAGCGGGCGCCCCTTTCGCGCCGGGTCCCGCCGACGAGTTCGCCATGTTTGCGAGTCCGGAATGCGTCGCCCCCGGCGGCCGCATCGAGGCGACCTGGACGGCTCCCGACCGCACGGTTTCCGATGTCATTGCGTTGTTCCCCGCCGCGGCTAAGAACAGCGAATATTCGCAACACGAGTGGGCGTACGTGCAGAGCGAAGGGGGGCGCTTCATCTTTCCCGCGTCCGACGATCCTGGGTCATATGAGGTCCGATTGGTTCGTAGTGGGAACCATCTCGCTGTTAGCGCCCCGGTCGCAGTCCAGAAGAACTGCCCGAGGCGCTCTGATACCGTTGTTCTGGATGGTTACGACATGACGGCTAGTCCAGAGTGTGTGGGCCCAGGCGGGCGCTCAGAAGCAACATGGACGGCTCCTGATCGCACGGTTTCCGATATCGTCGCGTTGCTTCCTGCAGCTGGTCGAAACGATGAATATTCCCAGTACGACTGGGAATATGTGAGCACAGCCGGAGGCAGCGTGTTTTTCCCCGCACCTAGCACTGCGGGAGAGTATGAGTTTCCCCTGCTGCGCCACGGCACCCACCTCGCCGTAAGTCAGCCGATCACCGTTGGAGCCTGTTGAGCGCCCAGTGCCTGCGATTTATCCGCACCGCGTATTCATAAGCTACTCGCACGAGGACCGTGACAAGGTAGAGCGCGTCGCGGAGTTACTGGAGAACATTGGCCTCAGGCCAATCTGGGACAAGAACCTATTGCCCGGCGTCCCTTTCGGGGAGCAGATCAAGAACGGCATAGCCTATGCTCATGTGTTCATGCCGATCGTGACCGCTTCTGCTATTGGTCGCCCATGGGTCCATCAAGAAATCGGATACGCGATGGGCCTTGACGTACCCATCCTTCCGCTTGCGGTGGGGGAGCTTCCTCCGGGCATGACCCAAGAGATACAAGCGCTGAGCGTTGATAAGGAACTTACCGATCTGGAAGAACGACTCACTGTCCGCGTGTTCGAGCATCTCGTGACCCTAGCACGCAGAGAATCGCATGCGAGGTTCAGCTGCGCCGATCAGCCAGAGATGCGGACGCAGATGCTGGTAGATTTCGCGAGGCGGGTGCTGGATCTTGGAGCCCACGGCAGGGTCAGAGAGAGCGCATCCCTAAGTTCGTTTTGCATACCCGACCGGCATGTGGAGCACCCCATCTGGGATACGCGGCAGGGCCCGCTCGCTCAAGGTCCGGCGCTGCGGCGTTCGTTGCGTGAGCAGCGGAGGGTTCTGCAGGAGCACGCCACCTCAGCGGGATGTGATCTAATTATCAACCTCGCTTATGCGCACGAAAAACACGGTCAGGACGCAAGGAAAGCGCGCTTACAGACCCTGATCGAATTTCTTGAAAGCATGACGGACGAGCAGGTAAGGGTCGCAGTGAAGCAGAAATCCCAACCCCACAATTTGCTGATCGTCGGCGACTGGTTCATGGCGGAGTCGGTTGCCCCCGGCTCGGGTGCGGGTTGGTTGCAGACGGTCTTAACGTCTCACGCGCCGACCGTCCTGGATAGACTCTCGCAGTTCGACGAGGAGTTCGAAGATCTGCTAAGGGAGGCTGGTCATGCGGGGGTCTCGTCACGGGTGGCCGCGATCGCGAGCCTGAAGCAAGAACTAAGTGGGTGATCGACCAACGCTCGCCCAAACCTTGACAGCCTCAGGCGCAGCGGCTAACTTTGCCAGTGCGCATTTGAAGGAGGCGGCTGCTTTGACGACGGAACAGAAACGCGAGAAAGTTAACGACTGGACTAGCGATTACGACATCTTCGATCCGGGGTACATTAAGGACCCCTTCCCCGTTTGGGACGAGCTGCGCCAAAAATGCCCGGTGGCCCACACCGAGCGCTGGGGCGGCTCCTGGATGCCGACGCGTTACGAAGACCTCTTCGCCATCGCCCAGGATTTCCCGCGCTTCTCCTCGCGCGACGTCCTGGTAGCCCCCCTCGGCCCGCCGCCCGGCCAGGAGCCGGACCCGGACATCCCGGAGGCCCTTCGCGACTACGATCTCGGCGCGCCGCCGATAACGTCCGACCCGCCAATACATACCTGGGCGCGCCGGTTGCTTCTGCCTCCGTTCTCGGTCCGCGCGATCGAAAAGTGGGAGCCCGAGACGCGCGAACTGTGCCGCCGCCTGATCGACGGATTCATCGACAATGGGACCACGGACGCCGCCGCCGACTACGCGCAGCAGATCCCGCCGCGCGTTATCGCCAGCATGCTCGGCATCCCCGAGGACCAGGCCGAGACGTTCACCGGGTGGGTGCGCGGCCTGCTCGAGTTCGGCCTGACGAACGCTGATGTTGGGGGTGAGGCTGCGCGCAATATTTTCCTGTACCTCTGGGAGCGCATCCAGGAGCACAAGGAGAACCCAAAGGATGACCTTATCAGCTACCTGCTGTCGGCCCAGGTCGACGGCCAGCCCGTCCCCGAGCAGCACGTCCTGGGCACCTGCTTCCTGCTCCTCGTCGCAGGGATCGATACTACCTGGAGCAGCATCGGCTCGGCGCTCTGGCACCTGTCCCAGAACCCGCAGGACTGCGAGAGGCTGATCGCCGAGCCTACATTGATGCCGGTCGCCGTCGAAGAGCTACTGCGCGCCTACTCGCCGGTGACGATGGCGCGGATCGTGGCCGAGGACTACCAGTACAACGGTTGCCCGATGTCGGAAGGCGACCGCCTGGTGATGAACTTCCCGGCAGCCAACCGCGACCCCGCCAAGTTCAAAGACCCTGACAAGGTGATCTTGGACCGGCAGGAGAACCCGCATATCGCCTTCGGAGTGGGCATCCATCGATGCGCCGGCTCGAACCTGGCGCGCATGGAGATGCGGGTCTCGATCGAAGAGTGGCTGAAACGCATCCCCAGCTTCCGCCTCGAGGACCCCGCTGCTGTTACCTGGGCCGGCGGGCAAGTGCGCGGCCCGCGCTCGATGAAGGTGGTGTTCCCATGACCCGTGTAACGGTAGACGGCGAGAAGTGCCAGGGCCATAACCGCTGCATCGCCACAGCGCCCGAACTGTTCGAGCCGGACGAGTACGGGTACTCGCACGAGAAGGACGACGGCGCTGTCCCGGCCGATCTTGTGGAGAAGGCGCGCCTCGCCGCGCGCAACTGCCCTGAGCTGGCGATCACCGTCACTGAAGACTAAGCGGAAGCCCCGCGCACACAGGATAGCCAGGGGGCCCATATGACGACAGAACAGAAGCCCGAGCAAGTCAAAGACTGGTCGAGCGATTACGACATCTTCGACGAAGGGTATGTGAAAGACCCGACCGAGGTCTGGGATGAGCTGCGACAGGAGTGTCCGGTCGCCCATTCCGAGCGCTGGGGCGGCTCCTGGATGCCGACACGCTACACGGACCTCTTCGACATCGCGCGTGACACGGACCACTTCTCGTCGCGCGAAGTGACAGTGGCGCCGGTATTGCCGCCCCCCGGCTCCGAGGACACCGACCAATTCTACGGCGTGAGGGCTCCGCCCATCACCTCGGACCCGCCCGAGCATACGTGGGCCAGGCGCCTGCTCCTCCCCCCGTTCTCGGTGCGCTCAATTGAGAAGTGGGAACCGGAGACGCGCGAACTCTGCGCGTCGCTGATCGACCGTTTCGTCGACTTCGGCAGCGCGGACGCGGCGGCGGACTACGCGCAGCAGATCCCTCCGCGCGTCATCGCCAGCATGCTGGGTGTGTCCAAGGAGATGGCGGACACGTTCATCGAGTGGGTACGTGACCTGCTTGAGCGCGGCCTGCAGAACCCGGAGCTGCGCGGCCCGGCGCGACAGGGCCTTCTGACCTTCCTCTGGCAGCAGATTCAAGAACGCCGCGAGCAGCCGCAGGATGATCTGATCACGCAGCTGATGCACGCCGAGGTCGATGGGCAGCCCGTCCCCGACCAGCACATCCTCGGCACCTGTTTGCTGCTCGTCATCGCCGGCATCGACACGACCTGGAGTTCCATCGGCTCCGCACTCTGGCACCTGGCCCAGCACCCCGAGGACTGCGCGCGGCTGGTCGCCGAACCGGAGTTGATGCCAACCGCCGTTGAAGAGTTCCTGCGTGCCTACTCGCCCGTCACGATGGCGCGGATCGTCGCCGAGGATACAGAGTATGGTGGTTGCCCGATGTCGGAAGGAGACCGCGTGATCATGAACTTCCCGGCAGCCAACCGCGACCCCGAGAAATTCGCCGACCCCGAAAAATTCATCGTCGACCGGCAGGTGAACCCGCACATCGCCTTCGGCGTCGGTATCCACCGTTGCGCCGGTTCCAACCTCGCCCGCATGGAGATGCGCGTGTCGATCGAGGAGTGGCTGAAGCGGATCCCCGAGTTCCGACTTGAGGACCCCGCCGCCGTCACCTGGGCCGGAGGCCAGGTGCGCGGGCCTCGCTCGCTCCCGGTCGTCTGGCGGTAGCACGCGTGGCACGCCCCAATCTGTCATTCTGAGCGCAAACCACCTCCGCGCGCAGAACAACGCCTCCCTCGAAGAATCTGGGGGGAAGGCTGGGCCGTGAACGGCATTCGTGGGTCACGGCTGCTTCCAAACTCCCGCCGTGGCGCTGACCTCAAGTTGTTGCGCTCCGCGCAGCGCATGGTACAATCCACCTGCGAGGTCAGACCAGCCAACCACATCTTTTATGAACTAGTGCATTACGCTTTTAAGAGTCGTCTCTAAACCGATTCCGCGTGAGGTGATATTGCCTAGTAGCTGGCGCGAAAAGTGCGGCGTTTTTGGTGTCTACGCCCCAAATGAGGACGTAGCCCGCATCACCTTCTACGGCATCTACGCCCTGCAGCATCGCGGCCAAGAGAGCGCTGGCATCGCCACCGCCAACGGCCACGGCATCCAGATCCACACTGGCATGGGCCTCGTGTCGCAGGTCTTCGACGAGGAGGACCTCGGCTACCTCAACGGCCACATCGCCATCGGCCACACTCGCTACTCCACCACCGGCTCCAGCCGCCGCGAGAACGCGCAGCCTGTGTTCGTCGACGGCACGCACGGGCAGCTAGCACTAGGTCACAACGGCAACCTCATCAACGCCGAGATCCTGCGCTACGACCTGGAAGAGCAGGGCGTGACGTTCAGCGGCTCGACCGATACCGAGGTTGCCGCCAGGATGCTCGCCTCCGCTCCTGGTGCCGATTGGCTGGACCGCGCGGCGAACACAATGAAGACCCTTGCCGGCGCGTATTGCCTCGTCGCCCTGACGAAGGACACCCTGATCGCTATGCGCGACCCGTACGGCGTGCGGCCACTCTGCATCGGGCGCATGAACGGCCACGGCTGGATAATCGCCTCCGAGACGTGCGCGTTGGACCACCTGGGCGCAGACTTCGTGCGCGAGGTCGCGCCCGGCGAAGCCGTCATCATCGACGCCGATGGGTTGCGCGCCAGGCAGGCTGTCGAGAAACAGCGCGACGCGCTCTGCGTCTTTGAGTACATCTACTTCGCGCGCCCCGACAGCGTCATACGCGACAAGCTCCTGCACCCTATGCGCATGAACATGGGCCGTGAGCTGGCGCGGCAGGCGCCGGTGGAGGCAGACATGGTCATCGGCGTACCCGACTCAGCGACGGCAGCCGCCATCGGCTACTCACACGAATCGGGAATACCCTACGCCGAGGGGCTCGTGAAGAATCGCTATGTCGGCCGCACGTTCATTCAGCCCGATCAACGCCTGCGCGACCAGGGTGTCTACCTGAAGTTCAATCCTCTCAAGCAGGTCATCGACGGCAAGCGGCTGGTCGTCGTGGACGACTCCATCGTTCGAGGCACAACAACACCAAAGGTCGTAGAGATGCTGCGCCGGGCGGGCGCCAAACAAGTGCACATGCGCATTTGCGCCCCGCCGATCAAGCACCCCTGCCACTTCGGCATCGATATGGCCACCCAGTGGGAGCTGATCGCCTCCAAGCAGGGCGTCGAGGAGATACGGCAGCACATCGGTGCCGACAGCCTCTCCTACCTGACGATAGAGGCCTTGATGCAGGCCGTCGAGCAGCCGAAAGACAGCTTCTGCACCGCCTGCTTCACGGGCGAGTATCCCATGCCCGTTCAGCTGCAGATGGACAAGCTCGTCTTCGAGCGGGCCGGACGCGGCGGCAAGCGCGTCCCCGTCCTCGCCGCCTGGGACTGGGAGAGCGACCGGCGCTAGGACGCCCCCGCATCGAGTGACAGACCGCCCCGCCTACGCCGCCGCCGGCGTCGACACTGATGCCGCCGAGCGCCTCGTCTCGCGCTTCGCGGAGCTGGCGAAGTCCGCGCGTCGCCCCGAGGTCCTGGCGGACGTCGGACCGTTCGCGGGCCTGTTCAAACTCGGGTCGTATCGCAATCCAGTCCTCGTCGCGAGCACCGACAGCGTTGGCACGAAGGTAAAGATCGCCTCGCTTCTCGGAGGCTATCAAAGCGTCGGACACGATCTCGTTAACCACTGCGTGAATGACATCCTGACGACCGGAGCTGAGCCCCTTTTCTTCCTCGACTACATCGGCAACTGCGGCCTGAGCGACGACGCCAAGGCGGAGCTGGTGGAGGGGGTAGTAGAGGCCTGTCGCGCCACCGGCTGTTCGTTGCTCGGCGGGGAGACGGCCGACATGCCGGGCACCTACGCGGACGGCGACTTCGACCTCGTGGGTTTCATCGTTGGTATCGTGGAGCGCGAGGCCGTGATCGACGGCTCTGCGATTAGCGAGGGAGATGTGCTGCTGGCACTGCCGTCCAACGGTCTGCACACGAACGGATACTCGCTGGTGAGGAAGTTGTTCGGCATCGGAGTCGATGGTGACGCGGATGGCCAGAGAGCGGTTCTCAACGCCAGTGTCCCTAGTCTCGAAGGCACGCTGGGCGAGGTGCTTCTGGAGCCGCACCGCTGCTATCTAGACCAGTTGAGGCCCGTCCTGCCGCACCTCCATGGCATTGCACATATCACCGGAGGTGGAATCCCCGGCAATGTGCCGCGGATTCTGCCGGCCGGGCTGGGCGCGCGCATCGGCCGGTCTTCCTGGCGTGTTCCCGCCATCTTCCGCCTCATCAAGGAGAAGGGCGGCATCGATGAGGACGAGATGTACCGCACTTTCAACATGGGCGTTGGGATTGTACTTGCGGTCGCCTCGGAGGCTGTCCGCGACGTCCACTCGCAGTTGCCAGAAGCCTCCGTAGTCGGTGAGATAGTGGTTGGCGAAGGCGTACAATGGGGTACGTGAGGCGTTCCTTTCTCAACTCGGTTCACTAAACCGTGCCCACCTACCGAGTCTACTTCGCCGAGCGCGAACCTGGAGGAAGCGCCGGCTCGTCACCCCTCCTCCACGAGCACAATCGCGTGATGTATGGACCCAACCGGGAGGTCTTTAGCGAGACTGAGTGGGAGGAGGAGGTGGAAGCTCGCAGCCCGGTCGCCGCCCTGGAAGCGTTTTTCCGCGAGCACGCGCGCAGCAGCAACGATCTGCGCTGGGTGGACGAAGCCGGCGATAGCCAGGAAGTCGCCGGCCTAGACTACGACCCGGACAAGACCTACATCTGGATCGAGAACGACAAACTCATGGAATACCAGGGCATCGACGAGGCCACCGCCGGCAAGGTCTCATGCCCCCTCTGCGAGGGGAACGGCGAGGTCGATCCGGAAGTCGCCGACGAATATCTGGCGATCTGGGAGCCGGAGGAGGGGGCGACGGAAGGAAGTTGGGGTTGATCGCCCTCCTCGCTCCCTACGACAAAAGCGGCCTCAGCGACTTCGCTCGCACGCTCGCGGTGCTCGGCTTCGAGATCATCTCCACGAGCGGGACGCTGAAGCATCTGACGGCGGCCGGCGTGACCGCTCGCTCGGTTTCCGAACTAACCGGCTTCCCGGAGATACTGGATGGGAGGGTGAAGACGCTGCACCCCATCGTACACGCGGGGCTGCTGGCGCGGCGCGACTCGCCAGAGCACATGGCGGAACTGCAGCGCCAGGAGATAAAGACGATCGACCTCGTCTGCGTGAATCTCTACCCCTTCGAGGAGACCGTCGCGAAACCCGGCGTGACGCTCGCCGATGCGCTCGAGAACATCGACATCGGCGGCCCGACGATGCTGCGCGCCGCCGCGAAGAACTTCCCCGCAGTCCTTGTGCTCGTCGATCCGGCCGACTACCGCGAGGTGCTGGAACGGCTGCAGCACGAGAATATCTCACTGGAGTATCGACAGCTGCTCGCCGAGAAGGCGTTCCAGCATGTCGCCGCCTATGACACAGCGATCGCACGCTACCTGAGGGCGGGCGGCGTCTTCCCAGCGGAGTTGACTGTCGGTTTGGCGAAGGTCGCGGACCTGCGCTACGGCGAGAACCCGCACCAGCATGCCGCCGTCTATCGCAATGACTCGTCGAGCGCCGAGGCCGGAGTCGTGGGAGCGGAGCAACTGCACGGTCTCGAGATGTCGTACCTCAACTACTTCGACGCCGACGCGGCCTGGCGCTGCGTGTCTGAGTTCGCCGCGCCGACTGTCGTCATAGTCAAGCACGCCACGCCCTGCGGGATCGCTTCCCACGACGATATCGCTGTAGCCTACCAGCGCGCCTTCGAATGCGACCAGATCTCGCCCTTTGGCGGCATACTCGCCGCCAACCGCGAGGTCACCTGGGAGATGACTGAAGAAATGAAGGGACTGCGTTACGACGTGATGATCGCCCCTGCGTACGAGGATCGCGCGCTGGACCGGCTGAAGAAGCGGCGCGATTTGCGAATTCTTCGCATCGACCAGCAATCAGCAATGAGGGAGCAGCGGGCTCCCCCGGCGCAGAGGCGCGAATACCGCACGATCGGCGGTGGAATGCTCGTGCAGCAATCCGACTCGCGGCGAGCGGAGGAGTTGGAGTTGCGGGTGGCCACGAAGCGCGCGCCGACGGCGGGTGAGCTGGAACAATTGCGCTTTGCCTGGACCTGCGTGAAGCACGTGAAGAGCAACGGCATCGTCATCGCCAGCGAGAGTGCAACCGTCGGCATCGGCGCCGGCCAGCCTAATCGCCTCTGGCCGACCCAGCAGGCGCTCGAACGGGCGGGGGAACGGGCGAAGGGCGCGGTTCTGGCCTCCGACGCCTTCTTCCCTTTCGCACGCGATGACGCGGTGGAGATAGCCTGCCGGGCGGGCGTGACGGCGATCATCCAGCCGGGGGGCGGCGTCCGGGACGACGAGGCCGTCGAAGTCTGCAACGAATACGGCGCTGCGATGGTTTTCACTGGCATCAGAGCCTTCAGGCACTGACCTGCACACGTTCATCCGCGCACCTTGACGAACCCAGGGATGGGTGCTAATGTGCATTTGCGACAATATTCACAATCTCTAGCGAAGTTCGGTTGACCTAGCCACGGGCACGCGAGTATAAAGTCGGAGAAAGGAAGCGAAGGATGCCCCCTCTCGACATACTTTTCCGACAGGTGCCCGAGGGCATGGAGTTCCTCGCGGTGCTTTTCACGATTATCGGGTCGCTCCTGATCATGGTCGCGCTTGGCGCCTGGTGGTCTCGCTGAGGAGCCTCTAGATGTCAGTCACCGAAGACCCAGGTAAACCTCGTAACTGGCAGGAGCGCATCGGCGTCATGCAGGACCGGCTGTACGACCGGCTCTTCCACAACTACATCTGGCAGTCGATCTTCCGCTCCGGCTACCCGAACACGCCCCGCAACCAGATGTTGGTGGTAGCCACAAACGTCTTCCTGCACCTTCATCCAACACGGATTCACCGCACCCACGTCAAGATTACGCATACGTATTGCCTGGGTGGCCTGACGTTCTTCATGTTCCTCGTGCTCACCGTGACGGGTGTCTTGCTTATGTTCTACTACGTACCGTCCGTGGAACGCGCTTACCAGGACATCGCCGCCTTGGAGACGAACGTAAAGTTCGGCCTCCTGATGCGCAACATGCACCGCTGGACGGCGCACGCCATGGTGATCCTCGTCTTCCTCCACATGATGCGCGTCTTCTACACAGGCGCCTACAAGCCGCCTCGGGAGTTCAACTGGGTGGTCGGCGTGATCCTTCTCGTCCTAACGCTGGTGCTTTCGTTCACGGGCTACCTGTTGCCGTGGGACCAACTGGCGCTCTGGGCAGTGACGGTCGGCCACGGTATCGGCGGCTCAGCACCGTACTTCGGGGATGAGACACAGCTCATCGTCTTCGGGGGCTACCAGATCGGCCCCAACGCGCTCATTCGCTTCTACACGCTGCATGTGATCGCGCTCCCGCTGATCGCCGCGGTCTTCATGGCCGTCCACTTCTGGCGCATCCGCCGCGACGGCGGCATGGCGAGGCCGCTCTAGGAGCCTCACGTGGCCATTGATGCCCAGGCGGCTCCGGGTCTCACGGCCGGCCAAGCGCGCCCGCGACCGAAACGAGAGCGCGAGGAGGAGGTCCTCGTCTGGCCGGACCTAGTCTTCGTCGAGTTCATTTCGGCGGTGCTCTTCACGATCACCTTCCTGATACTGTCCGTATTCGTCAACGCTCCACTCCTGAACCGCGCGAACTTCGAGGTGACACCAAACCCCTCCAAGGCGCCCTGGTACTTCCTCAACCTCCAGGAACTACTACTGCATATGGACAAGGGCTGGGCGGGCGTCATTCTGCCCACGATCGCACTCGGCTTCTTCGCTTCCATCCCCTACATCGACCGCAGCAGGGAGGCGCAGGGCGTCTGGTTCGGCACCCGATATTCGGGGCGCCTGACAGTTATCTCGGCTACCTATGCGATCCTCGTCTGTGCCGTCCTCGTCATCGCGGATGCGGGTGATCGCAACGTCTTTCCCAGCCAGCTGGTCCCGGGAGAAGGACCCACGTTCCGATCTGAACAGCTCACGCGCTGGGTTCCCGCCTGTGGCAGCGCGAACCATCAAGGTCTCCCCTGCCTGCGCGACGCCGAGGGTGCCGATCACGCCGGCCTTGTCACGGGCAAGGACCTGTCCAAGCGCCTCGAGTTTAGTCTGCCGTTCCCTAGTTTCGTCCTGGATATCGTCTCCAACGAGAAGGATGAAGAGTCCACAGACCGTGATGGCCACCTGGACTGGCCGCGGGACGTCGACCACATTCCCGTGCCGTTCAACAACGTGGACTGTTGTTACGGCAGCCTTCATCTCTGGAAAGATATGCACCTGAACATCCCCAGCATCGTCGCCGAGCAGGTGATGCCGCTGAGCACGATCGCATTTTTCACCGTCCTGATCATCTACGTTCTGTTCCGCCTGGGCTGGCTGCGGACAAAGCGCGACCTGTTCATCGTCATGTTCACGGCCGTAATGGCTTCCTACCTGACTCTCTCTATGGTGGGCAGCTTCTTCCGTGGCGAAGGGCAGGGACTCATTGGCCCCTGGGATGTCAAGGTGGACGAAGGGTAGAGGTGACCCATTTTGGCTGACGAAGCAGCAAAACCCGGCGCCACACCACCGGTTGCCGTATCGCAGGCCCAATCCCTACTCGTAGATACGCCCGTCGCTAGGCCCATGGGCAAGCGCGACGTCATTACTCGGCGCGTTTTCGTCCTCGGCGGTTTCTTCAGCTCGCTCTCTCTCCTCACCGTCGGGATGCTCGGAGTACCGCTGGACTTCATGTGGCTGAAGAAGATCACCGGCTTCGGGGGCGATATCTTCATCCCGAAGGAGGACATTCCCCCGCCGGGCGGCGAACCTCGACGTCATTTCGTCGGCAAGTTCTGGCTTGTGAACCTCGAACCCGGGACCACGCCTAACGGAGAGAAAACGGAGGGTGGACTGCTCGCTCTCTGGACGAAGTGCCCACACCTCGGTTGTACGATCCCCTGGCGCCCGGACTTCAAGTTCTCTGGTCGCCAGGGTTGGTTCCGCTGCCCATGTCACGGATCAACCTACACGAAAGAGGGCGGAATAATCGTCGCGGGGCCCGCACCGCGTCCGATGGATGTCTTCCCGATTGAGGTCATGAATGATCTGTCAATCAAGGTTCAGACGGGCCGCCAGTTTGAGTTCACCGGAAGCGGCCAGAACCCGACACGCGCGGTTCTCTACGAGCCCGGCCAGAAAACCCCTCCGCCCGGATAACGAATGAGCGAATCGCCCGCGCCGTATGAATACCAGTAAGCAGGTCAATGTCATCATCGGCCTGCTCATGGTGGGCGCGATAGCAACCCTGCTCTATTACCTCTGGGACGTAGTGGAGCGAGAGCATAGTGCGAACGCGCGCCAACTCATGGTGAACGCGGAGCGAGGCGGAGCGCTCTTCGCGCTCAATTGCAGCTCCTGCCACGGCCTCACGGGGAAGGGAGCGCTGGAAAGAAGCGGCCTGCCCGGAGCGCCCCTGAACCTGGAGACCAATCGCCCCAGCGCAAGCAAGGAGCTCGATCCGCTGCACGTCAAGTATCTCGACACGATCACCTGTGGCCGAGCCGGCACGATAATGCCGGCCTGGTCCGACCGCCAGGGTGGATCGCTCAACGATTTCCAGATACAGCAGCTCGTTGCGCTGATCACGGGCACGATGCCGGGATTCGACGTGGCCGATGTCGCCGATCCCAACCACATCAGCGAGGAAGCCTGGGCGCATGCCCTTGACGAGGCGAACCATTCCGCAGAATATGACCCTCCCAAGGCGCTGCGCGACGCGGTCGACTCGCGTGACACCGTCTTCCTAATGGCGGAACCCCTCGGTCTCAGCGCCGGCGACGTGATTCGCATCGATGATGAGCCGGCTGAGGAAGGCTACGAACTCGTGACGATCCTGGACGCGCCTGCGAGCTCGATCCTTTCCGGCGTCATCACGGCCGAAGCGGTCGATTTACCGGTTCACCTCGGCTACGTATTCGAAGGTGGAGACATTCTCCTGATCGAAAAGGAAAAAGTGAGAGTCGCGGCGGCACCCGCCAGTACCGAGCTGGCGACGGCGATTTCTGACGCCGAGACAGCCGTGCCCGTAGTTGACTCCGATGGCCTTGAGTCCGGCGAGGTGATCCGCGTCGGCGGCGAGCGGATGAAGATCGTATCAGTGTCCGGGGACTCCTTGACGGTGCAGCGCGGCGCGGACGATACGAAGGTCGCCGAGCACGAGGCCGAAGCCCTCGTGATCGACATTGGTACAACCATCACGGTCGAGCGCGGCGTGGACGGGACGGATGCGCGGCAGCATAAGACGAAGAAGGAGCTCTCAGAGGTCGGAAATGAGATTCGGGTGGAGCGAGGTGTGCTGGGTACGGACGCTGTCGACCACGAAGCGGGCGCCCACGTGTTCCAGGGGCCGATCCCACCGCCTGATTCGATCACTGAGAACAAGTGCGGGCAATTCGGTGTGGCGACGGCTAGTGATGTGCCAGCCGAGTCTGTCGCCGTCTCCGGCGAGGTAGCATTCACTATGAGTGATAGCGTCTTCGATCTTGAGGGGACACAGAACCCGACGCTGGGTGTGAAGGCTGGAGATGAGATTACGTTCGCCCTGACGAATGACGGTGCAGCGATACACAACCTGTCGATTGCGGGCGATGATGACGAGTTCGCGACTGACGACGACACGACCTCCGATCCAGCCGCGATCAATGGCGGGGCGACGGGCACGCTCGCGATCACTTTCGATACGGCCCGGACGTACCTCTACCAGTGTGACTTCCACCCGCTGCAGATGAAGGGCGAGATTACGGTCAGCGAATAACCCGATGGCTCGTGCCCGAATAGAAGGAGGCCCAGAATGACGCTGAAAACGCTATCGTTCGCTGCGGGGGCCGTCCTCCTTACCGCGGCGCTCGTCGCCTGTGGTGATGAGAAGACGGACACGGGAGCAACCCGAAGTCCGGCATCGCCCACCGAAGTAACCCTCCTGCCGCAGCCGGATCCGGAGCAACCCCTGGACGATACCGCGGTCGCGCCAAAGGACGGCGTGATCGAGATCGATGCCACGGGCATAAAGTTCGCTCCAAACCACCTGAACGCTCCCGCGGACAAGCCGGTCACGATCCGCGTGAGCAACAAGGACACCGTGACGCACAACCTGCGCATCGCCGGCCTCGACGGCGAATACACGACCGACGACGACGCTGTGACCGATCCCGATGACATCGGCGGTGGCGCCGGCGGTGACCTGAACTTTACACCGCCGGTCAAGGGCTCTTACACGTTCCGCTGCGACTTCCACCCCGCTGGCATGGGTGGGCGAATCGTCGTCGAATAGGCTCACATCAACGTTGACGATTGCGCGCTGGTAGGGTATATTCCGCGCTGGACTCACGAACAACCCCGGAGGAGGCGTCTTGGCGAACCACGTAGGCAAGCGATATCAGTGCACAAAGTGCAACACCGAGATGATTGTCACCAAGGGCGGCGACGGCGAAATAGGCTGCTGTGGCCAGCCCATGCAGCAGAAGCAGTAGCGGAGGGTTAGCGATGTCTAATCAACTGGGCAAGCGGTTCCAGTGCGAGACCTGCGGCTCCGAGGTACTTTGCATCAAGGCGGGTGATGGCGAGGCGGAGTGCTGTGGCAAGGCCATGGCGCTGCTGCAGCCTAAGGTGCTGCCCAGCGCCGACTAGCCCCCTTCGCTAAGGACACTCCGTCTGTCGCGCCCGATCGTGTCATTCTGAGCGGTGACATCCTTCGCCTAAGGTTAGGCCATTCCCCGCGAAGGAATCTGGCGGTGGAGTGGGATGTGAACGGGATTGCTTTGCGGCACGCTCCGATGCCTTAGCCCTTCGGCCCGCGCTTACTCTTCGGCAGACGCTCGGCATTCTTCTCTTCAGGAAATAGCGTTTGACCCAGCGGCGCAACGTCTGAGAGCGTGCTGGCGCCCACGTCCCCCGTCTCCTGGTATGAGCGAAGATACTCTTCGCTGACGAAAAACATTCAGATACAGAACCCGTCCCGCGCGATGTCGTCGTGGTGCCGCTCGCACGGGCAGATCTTCTTGCGATCCTCATCAGGATCGCCCGATAAGGTCATTCAAGGGCAGTAAAGGCGGCCGTGGTTGACCAGATTCTTGGCCAGCCCGCGCTGCACCTCGTCGACGATCTCCGGCAGGGGGAAGAACTCGTAGGGCCCCTTCTCAACGTACTTTTCGGACATCCGCACGGCGCGTGCCAGCGCTTCGTCAAACGTAACTTCCTTGGCCATGGTCGGGCTCCTTCGCCTATCGTTTTGATGGCTCTAGGCTATGGCACTCTGACCGGCCATTGCAAGGGGCCGCCGCGCCCGAACTTTCTTGACACCTTCAACACCCAGCACCTAAACTACGCGAGTACCCTTTAAACCGAATACCCGAGGAGGGTGTTTTTTGCCTGAAGTCCATATCACCAGCGCCGACAGCTTTGACCAGTCCCTGAAGCGGTTCAACAAGATGGTCCAGCAGAGCGGCATCCTGGCCGAAGCGCGCAGACGCGAGCACTACGAGCCGCCCAGCATTCGGCGCAAGAAGAAGGCCGCGGCGAAACGGCGCAAGAGCGCGAGGACCATGCCCCGGACCCCGCGCGCCTGAACCCTCCCTAAGTCAGTCCTACCGATTCCCCACGATGTCTCTTAAAGAACAACTAACAACCGACCTTCACGATGCCCTCCGACAGAGCGACGAGGTGCGTAAGACGGCGATCCGCATGGTGATCACCGCCATCAAGAACGCCGAAATCTCCGCGATGAAACCGCTCGATGACACCGGGGTACTAGCTGCCATCGGCAAGCAGGTGAAGCAGGCGCGCGAGAGCATCGAGGAGTTCAAGAAAGCTGGCCGTCAGGACCTCGTCGACAAGGAATCGGCCGAACTCCGCGTCCTCGAGGCCTACATGCCGCCGCAGATGCCCCGCGACGAGATCGTCAACGAGGCCCGCGCGGTACTCACCGAATTAGGCGCCACAGGCCCCGGCGACAAGGGCAAAGTGATGTCGGCACTCATGCCGAGGCTGGCAGGCAAAGCCGACGGTCGCACGATCAACGAAGTCGTGACCGAACTTCTCACCACCGCCTCCTAACAGCCGCACGTCATCCCAGCCTAATGTCATCCTGAGTCCCCGAAGGATCTGTCGCTTCGAATCGCTGCAACAGATGCGACCGCTCGCGACACCGGCCGACGAACACGCCGACGCCACCCTCCGAGTGCCGTTTTACGCTATGACGCTCTCGCGCGTTTGTTATCATGGACTGGATGACGATGAGTCTTAGACGCCAAGCAGGCGAGGTGATAACACGGACGCAGGCGTTCGGATTTACGCTTGCCGTTAGCCTGGCTCTGATCGTCGTCCTCGTGCCCGTTTTGCCCGGCGAGACGCCGCTGGCTGCCGGGGACGCCGCCTACAAGACGTTCGAGATCGACGGCAAAGCAATCGTCAAAGAAGGCCAGACCGTCATCCAGAGCGACCTCGAGCGGATTAAGGGCGCCGGCCTCCTCGACAACGAGATGGAGCTCGGCGGCGCGGTGGCAGCGGTCGTCATGGCCGTGCTGTCCGGTGCGCTCCTGGGTCTGTACCTCTACCTCTTCCAGCCACAGGAGGTAAACTCCTTCCGGCGTCTCGTCATGGTCGGATCGCTCTTCGTTCTGTGGACGCTGGTCGCGAAGGTCTTCCTCTCGCTGACGCTGCCCGATCAAGACCGCCTCTTCCTCGCCTATATCCTGCCGCTGGCCGCCGCCGCTATGCTCATCGCCACGCTTCTCGACGGCGGACTGGCCGTCGCCGTCGCCGGGCTCCTCGCCGTTCTCGCGGTGTTCGCCGGGTTCGCCGCGCCCGATGCCCGCAATGGCGCGTCGTCGGACCCGCTGCAGGCGCTGCAGATGGCCCCCGCGTACCTGATGGCTAGCCTGGCCGGCATCTTCGCCGTACGCAGGGCCGAGCGAGTCAACAGCTACGCCGTCGGGGGCGCCAGCGTGGGCGCCGTCACGTTCATCGTTCTGCTCGTCTTCTGGCTCCTTTCGCCGGAGAGCAAGGGCGTGGACCTTGTCTGGATCATCGTCTCGTCCGCGCTTGGGGGATTTGGCTCGGCTGTAATCACGATCGGCGCGACCGTTGTGCTGGGCGTGATGTTTGGCGTGACCACTCGGATCCAGCTCATGGAGCTTGCCCAACTGAGCCACCCCCTTCTGCGGCAGCTTCAGGAGAAAGCGCCGGGCACTTTCCACCACAGCGTGCTCGTCGGCAACCTGGCGGAGCGCGCGGCGGACCTCACGGGGGCGGACCCTCTTCTCGTTCGAGTCGGCTGCTACTTCCACGACATCGGCAAGATCGCCAGGCCCGGGTACTACATCGAGAACCAGATGGAAGCGGAAAACCCTCACGACAAGCTGGCCCCCGACGTCAGCGCGCGCATGGTCTCCGAGCACGTCCGCGTCGGCCTCGAGCTCACGGGTCGCCACCGATTGCCAACACGAGTCCGTGCCTTCATCCCGCAGCACCACGGCACCCGGCTGGTCACCTACTTCTACCGTAAGGCCAGCGCTCACGACCCGACCACCGACCCCGAGAAGTTCCGCTACCCTGGACCCAAGCCGCAGAGCAAGGAGACGGCCATCGTCATGCTCGCCGACTCCGTCGAGGCTGTGGTCCGCTCGAGCAAGGACCGCTCGCACGAGCGTATCGACGAGCTCGTCGACGGCGTCATCAGCGAGCGCGTCGGCGAAGGCCAGTTCGACGAGTGTGACCTGACCATGCGCGACCTCCGCGTCATCGCCGAATCGTTCAAGTCGACACTGCGTGGCATCTACCACCCGCGCATCGAATACCCCGCGCCCACGGGTTCGGAGCTGCGAACATCCGGCAGCCAGGGGGGGGTGGCCTACCTTAAGCCGCCCATCGACCCGATGGAAGCCCCACCCGCCATCGAGCGCTAATGTAGCGGATGCCTTTAGGCTTCCACCTGCGCCGCGCTTAGGGCTACAAAGCCTGTCTTTCCTCCCAATACGGGACCAATCGTGCCAGCGTCCTCACCGAGCGCTCAACGCTCGGGAACAGCGCCACGCCAGCCTGCACCAGCCGCTCCCTCGCGTCCGACACGATCCGCCATTGCGATTCGTCGCTGTAGTCTGACGGGCCGAGCACCACGGCGCACGGCTTCTGCGTCTTCGCCGACACCTCGATGAATCTTTCGGCCACGCGCGGAATGATCGCCGCCGCATCGGGTCGCCCGAACGCCCAGGGCTCGCCCACGTTGGCCACCAGCAGGTCGATGCCAGGGCTCTCATCCAGCCACTCCAGCACGCGCGTGCCGCCCAGGCCGCTTCCGGCCATCATCGACTGGTCCACCGGGTTCGTCAGCCAGCCGGCGAGGTCGGGCGCCTTCTCCGCGACCTTGCGCTCCACATCCTCGGGAAGCGGAGGCACCGAGAGCCCCAGCTCTTCGCACAGGTCCGCGGTCAACACAGAGCGTCCTCCTCCCGCGCCCACCATCCCCAGCCGCCGCCCGCCGGTTCCCGGCCACATGCAGGACAGCCCGATGCACAGGTCGATCAGCTCTTCCACCGTCTCCACCGCCAGCGCGCCCGCTTGCTGCACTGCAGCGTTCCAGACGTCGCCAGCCCCGGCCAGCGCAGCCGTATGCGAGGCAGCGCCACGGCCCCCGGCCCCCGTGCGCCCGCCCTTCAGCACAACGATCGGTTTCCGCGCCGCTGCCGCCTTCAGCGCCGCCAGGAAGGCGCGGCCGTCGCGCACGCCCTCGATGTATGCGCCGATGACCTTCGTCTCCGCGTCCCCCGCGAAGTATCCCAGGAAGTCGCACTCGTTCAGGTCCAGTGCATTCCCGTAGCTGATCGCCTTCGAGAAGCGAAACCCTCGCGAGCCGCCGAAGTGCGTCAACTCGAACAAAAGGTTGCCGCTCTGCGACAGGAAACCGATCGGCCCCGGCTGCTTCGACATATCTGTGCGGAAGGCGATGCCGGCTTTCGGGTGCAGGACACCCATGCAGTTCGGCCCGATCACGCGCACCCCCGCACGCCGCGCGGCTTCGAGCAGCCGTCGTTCCAGGTCGATGGCGTCCGCCCGCCCCGTCTCGCTGAAGCGGCCCGTGAACAGCTGTAGCGCCTTCACGCCCGTCGCGCCGCAGTCGCCCACGAGGCCCAGAACATGCTCGTTCGGGATGCAGGAGATGACGTAGTCGACCCCACCGACCACGTCCCGCAGCGATCGCGCGACGGGCAGGCCGAGGATCTTGCCCCCCTTCGGATTCACAGGAACGATGCGCCCCTTGTATCCGAAAGTCTGCAGCGAGTTTACGTAGTCGTACCCAGGCGTGTCCGGGTTCGCCGACGCCCCAACAACAGCGATCGAGCGCGGCTCGAACACAGCGTCGAGGGCGTCCCTGCCTGTCATGGCGTCAAGATACGGGAACCGGCGACCATCCGACAATACGACTGTCGCGTATCCACGCCTGCGTGGTATAACGAGGGCGGACATGCGCTTCGCCGTCATCGTCTTTCCTGGCACCTGGAGCGACCACGACTCCCAGCACTCCCTCCGCGTGGCCGGCCAGAAAGCGGACCTCGTCTGGCATCGCGAAAGCGACCTCTCCGCCTACGACTGCATCGTCCTTCCCGGCGGCTTCTCCTACGGCGATTACCTGCGCACCGGCGCCATCGCCCGCTTCTCGCCCGTGATGGAGGCCGTTGTCAAACACGCCGAGGCCGGCAAGCCTGTTATCGGCATCTGCAACGGCTTCCAGATCCTCTGCGAGGCACACCTCCTGCCCGGCGTCCTCATGCGCAACGATTCGCTCCAGTACCGCTGCGAGTGGGTCCACCTGCGCACCGAGAACACCGATACCCCCTTCACCCTTAGCTGCCAGCCCGGCCAGGTGCTGCGCGTCCCCATCTCCCACGGCGAGGGCCGCTACTTCGCCGACCAGGCGACGCTCGACATGCTGGAGTCCTCAGGCCGCGTCGCCTTCCTCTACTGCACCGACACCGGCGAGGCTACGCCCGAAGCCAACCCAAACGGGAGCGAGCGCAACATCGCCGGCATCATCAACGACCGCGGCAACGTGCTGGGCATGATGCCCCACCCCGAGCGCGCAAGCGAGCGGCTCATGGGCGGCGAGGATGGCTTGCTGCTCTGGCACTCGGTCGTCGAGTGGGCGAAGGTTCGGGCTTAGGGAGCGAATCGATGTCCAAAGCATCGACTGCGGTGGTCTACCAGCTCGGCGTGGAAGAGCTTCTTGACGCAATCCAGACAGCTGGCGAGGGCTTGGGCTACAACTTGAAAGCTCGCACACAATGCTCGATTGTATTGGCCGAACCTCTCAAGCTGCTCAGCTTCACTTGGCCCGCCAAAATCACCGTCGACGTAACTCGAAATGCGGCGGGCTCGGAGGCCCGTTTCCGAGCAACGAACTTCGGATTTGGGCCGATCCAGAGCGGGCACGTGCGCAATCAGCTCGCAAAGGTTGTGTCGTCTCTTGGGCCAACGGGAGCCACGCAGCCGACTACGCCCACGGCATTCGGACAACCCAGATTTTGCGCATCCTGCGGCGCGGGGCTCGACGAGAGCGCAGCGTTTTGCAGCGACTGTGGAGCAGCGCTCCGCTGAGTATTTCGTGTGATTGGTCAGACGCGCCTGCGCGGCCCCGATGAGCAGTTCTGCCGAAACTGCGGCGCGCTCAACAAGCGCACGAACAACTTCTGCGTGAGCTGCGGCATACCCCTCCTCGTCCCCGACGCAGGAGCGCAGTTCATCCCCGTTGCTCCCCTCGAAGGCCAGGACGCCGCGATCACCCCCTATCCAGTCCGCTTCGACGTCGAGTACCCGGAGCGCCTGTCGCGCCTGACCACGTTCGTCCGGCTCATTCTCGCCGTACCGCAGCTGCTCATCGTCTACGCCCTCGGCTCTGTCGTCAGCATCGTCACGTTCATCGCCTGGTTCGCCATCCTCTTCACCCGCCGCTATCCGAAGGGCCTCTTCGAGCTCGTCGTCTCCTTCAACCGCTGGAGCGCGAACGTCTACGCCTACGTCGCCCTCTTGCGCGACGAGTACCCGCCGTTCTCCACGGACGCTGGCAAGTATCCCGTTACGTATGAGGTTGACTACCCTGAGCGCTTGAGCCGGTGGCTGATCTTCGTCAAGTGGCTGCTCGTTATCCCGCACCAGATATTCCTCAACCTGCTTTTGCTCATCGGCCTGGTCTTCGGCATCGTCGCCTGGCTAGCGATTCTGCTCACCGGCCGCTATCCGAAAGGCCTGTTTAGCTTCAACTCCGGCCTCCTGCGCTGGTACCTCCGCGTCGGCGCCTACAGCGGCCTCCTGCGAGACGAGTTCCCGCCGTACAGCAAGCGCCCAGATGCCCGCCCGGCGTCCGGGCGGGCCATCGCCGTTTCCGCCGTTCTGGCGTTTCCTGCGATGGCCGCCCTGGCCACCGTCTACGCGGCGGCATTCCTCGGGTTTTTCGCTATCGCCTCACACACCGAGGAGGTTCAGGTCAGCTACACGAGCATCACGACTGGCGAGGCGGGAGCCCTGGTCGATATCGGCGGGGTCGCGGTCACCCTAATTAGGGCCGAGGACCCCACCAGCAAGACCCTACCGCCCTCCAGCCAGACTCAGCGCTTCGTCTCCTTCGATCTGCGAGTGACAAACCGCAACGGGCTGTTCGCGTTTGTTGGCGATCGTTCATTCAGCCTGACCGAATCATCCGGCCGCAAGGTCTCCCCCAACTTTGTAAGGGGTGGCGCACCCGGTGGCGGTGAGTTCCTGGTACAGGGCGAGACCGCTCTGGTCACCGCCGTCTTCCTGGTCGAAGAGGGTCCACCCAGGTCGCTCACTTACTCCCCGGGCTTTGCTGCGTTCTTACCTTTCGGAGACGAAGTCCGTTTCGTCTTCCGGTAAGAGAAAGGAGAGGACCATGGTTACAGAAGTGGCTAGCAGCGGTGAGACAGCCAACTACCCGGTAACGTTTGATGTGGCGTATCCCGATCACCTGTCACGTCTTCTGATTTTCGTGAAGTTCTTGCTCGCCTTTCCCCACTTCCTGATCGTCTACGTCCTGGGAATCGTCTCCAGCCTGTTTACGTTCATTGCCTTCTTCGCCATCCTGTTCACAAAGCGCTATCCCAGGGGCCTGTTCGACTTCGTTGTCAACGAGAACAGATGGAGCGCCAACCTGGCTGCGTACACCTATTTTCTCCGCGACGAATATCCTCCCTTCTCATGGGATCGCGGCGAATACCCTGTGACCTATGAAGTAACCTATCCCGACGAACTCAATCGTTGGCTGCCACTGGTCAAGTGGTTCCTCGCCATTCCGCACCAGATCGTCCTGTTCTTCCTCGGGTTGGCGGCGCTCGTGGTCTGGGTCATTAGCTGGTTTGCCATCCTCCTCACGGGAGGAATTCCCCGGGGTATGTTCGACTTCATGGTCGGAACGACGCGCTGGACATACCGCGTCGCGGCGTACACAGGTCTCATGACCGACGAATACCCACCCTTCAGCCTGAAGTAGGGAACCGAATCAGCGCGACGACTGACCGCCCCTGGTACGCCAGCGGCTGGGTGATGATCGCTTCGGGCTACGTCTTCCCGCCGCTCGGCCTCTACCTGATGTGGCGCTACAAAGACTGGCCTGCCAGGCTGAAGAGCGCCATCACAGTCGTCGGGCTTTCGCTGGCCATCGTCTCCAGCTACCTCTCTTCCACCTACGTGATGCCACACGTATTCTGACGACGTGCCTTCCGATCTCCTCCAAAGCTTCCCCCGCGTCGCCCTCGGCCATTGGCCGACGCCACTCGAGCGCTGCGACCGGCTCAGCGGGGCACTCGGCGGTCCGACCATCTGGATCCTGCAGCGGCCTCGCCGGCGGCGGCAACAAGACCCGCAAGCTGGAGTACCTGCTCGGCCAGGCGATGGCCGAAAACGCCAGCGCTGTTCTCACTTTCGGCGCACTCCAGTCCAACCATGCCCGCCAGACAGCCGCCGCCTGCGCCCGTCTCGGCCTTCCCTGCCACCTCGTGCTCACCCGCACCGTCGACCGCCACGACGACCATTACCTCAGCTCCGGCAACCTGCTGCTCGACCGCCTTCTCGGCGCGACCATCCGCCACGCCGACAGCCCCGATGAGGCCACCGAGCGCTACCGCGAGCTGGCCGCAGCCGAGCAGGCCGCCGGTGGACGCCTCTTCGCCATCCCTTCCGGCGGCTCGAACGCCACCGGCGTCCTAGGCTACGTCAGCGCCGCGCTCGAGCTCGCGCAGCAGGCCCGTGAGCGGGACGTCGCTCTGGACCGCCTGGTCGTGGCCGCCAGCACAGCCGGCACCGCCGCCGGCCTCATCCTCGGCGCGCAGCTCGCCGGCCTGGAGGCGATCGTCGACGCCATCTGCGTCTACAGGGACGCCGAGACGACCGCCGCCGAAATCCACCTCCTCCTCGCCGAAACGTCGGCCAAACTCGAGTTGCCGCTAGCTGACGATAGTCGTTGGACAGTCACTCACGCCTACATGGGCCCAGGCTATGGCATCGAGACGCCTGAAATGCTCCGCGCCCTCGAGCTCTTCGCCCGCAGCGAGGGCATCCTCCTCGACCCCGTCTACACCGGCAAAGCCGCCGCTGCCCTCATCGATCGGTGTGAACGGAGTGACATCGCGGCAACCGAGAACGTCGTCTTTGTCCACACCGGCGGTACCCCCGCCCTCTTCGCCTACGCCGATTCACTATTGCCCCCTGTAGGCCTTCCGTGAAACTTCCCCGCGCGGTTATCCTGACCTCGTGCCGGTAGACCAATCCACCCTCGACGTTATCGCCCTCAGCCGCGACGAATACGACCTGATCGTCGAACGCCTCGGTCGGGAGCCCAACGAGGTCGAGCTCGGCATGTTCGGCGCGCTCTGGAGCGAGCACTGCGGCTACAAGAACTCGAAGCCGCTGCTGCGCCTGCTGCCGGGTGAAGGCGCATACGTCCTCACCCGCCGGGGCGCGGAGAACGCCGGCGCCGTCGATATCGGCGATGGTCTCTGCATCGTCATGAAGATCGAGTCCCACAACCACCCCTCGGCGATCGAGCCCTACCAGGGCGCGGCCACCGGCGTCGGCGGCATCGTGCGCGATATCTTCGCGATGGGCGCGCGGCCGATTGCTCTGCTCGACTCCTTGCGCTTCGGGCCCCTGAGCAACGACCGCAACCGCTATCTGTTCGGCGGTGTCGTCGCCGGTATCGGGGGTTACGGCAACTGCCTCGGCATTCCGACCGTCGGCGGCGAAGTCGTCTTCGAGGACTCCTATTCGTCCAATCCTCTCGTCAACGCCATGTGCGTGGGTATCGCGCCGATCGGAAAGCTGGCCAGCGCCAAAGCCGAAGGCCCCGGCAACGTCCTCATGCTCGTCGGCGCAGACACGGGCCGCGACGGCATCCACGGCGCTTCCGGCCTCGCCTCGCGTACGGACCCCAACGCGCGTTTCGACGAACTGCGACCGGCCGTGCAGGTCGGCAACCCATTCCTCGAGAAGATGCTGCTGGAAGCCTGCCTCGACCTGGCCCACAACCACGCTGACTGGATCACCGGCATCCAGGACCTCGGCGCGGCCGGCCTCACCTCCGCCGCCGTCGAATCCGCCTCGCGCGCCGGCACGGGGATCGTCATCGACGTCGCCAGGATGCCCCGCCGGGAGGAGGCGATGACACCCTACGAGGCGATGCTCTCCGAGTCCCAGGAACGCATGCTCATCATCGTCCGCGCCGGCCACGAATCCGATGTCGCCGCTCTCTTCGAGAGCTGGGAAGTCCCCTGGGCGAACATCGGCCACGTCACCGACGATGGCAACGTGCGCATCAAGGACGGCGATACCGAGGTCGCCGCGCTCCCCGCCGCCGTCCTCGTCGAAGCCCCCGAATACACGCGCGAAGGGCGCCGGCCGCCCGAGCTCGACGAGATGCAGGCGCTGGACTTCGACTCGCTTGTCGATGTTCAAGACCCCTCTGTCGCCCTCGTGCGGATGCTCGCCACGCCCAACATCGCCTCCAAGCGCTGGGTGCATCGCCAGTACGACCAGAGCGTAATGTCTAACACGGTCGTGGAGGCCGGGGCTGATGCAGCAGTGCTGCGCCTCAAAGGCACGACGAAGGGGATCGCTCTAACGACTGACGGCAACGGACGCTACTGCTATCTCGACCCATACGCCGGTGGACTGATCGCCGTGGCGGAGGCCGCTCGCAACGTCGTCTGCTCCGGCGCTCAGCCCGTGGCCGTGACCGACTGCCTCAACTTCGGCAACCCCGAGCGGCCGGAGGTCTACTACCAGATGCGGGAGGTCATCCAGGGCATCGCCGACGCCTGTTCCGCGCTGGGCACACCCGTGATCTCGGGCAACGTCAGCCTCTACAACGAGACTGCCGAGCAGGCCGTCTACCCCACACCGGTGATCGGCATGCTGGGGTTGTTCGAGGATGTCACCCGCCACTGCCGAATTGGCTTCACCAATGAGGGCGATGACGTGTTCATGATCGGCGGGTTGCTTGAGCAGCCCCCGACTTCCCTGGCTGGCAGCGAATACCTTAAGGAGTTCCACAGCGTCATCGGCGGCAGGCTCCACATCGATATGTGGCTGGAGGAGCGCGTCCAGCGCGCAGCCCTCGGGGCGATCCGGCAGGGCGTCGTAACCGCCTGCCACGACTGCTCGGACGGCGGCCTGGCTGTGGCGTTGGCAGAGATGGTTGTGGCCGGCGGCAAGGGCCTCGATGCCGGCGCCGTCATCCTGGGTCCACACCTCGATGCCGCCCTCTTCGGCGAGGCGCAGTCCCGCATCATCGTCTCGATGCGACCCGGCGGCGGCACGACGCTCCAGGAGATCGCCCGCGGCATGGAGATCCCCTTCACCCACATAGGCCGCGTGTCCGGCGATGGCCGCTTCCAGCTCGGCCCAATCGACCTCTCGCTGGACGAACTGCGTGGGGCTTACGAGGGCGGGTTGGAGCGGGCGCTAACCGGCGGTTAGCGGCGCTCGGTCAATCAAGCGATTTTGACGTTCAATCGAGGGATTTTCGGGGAATGTTGTATCTGGCCTTTGATTGTAAGCCGGCCTGGTAGCTGGGGTTTGATTGTCCGGAGGTGCGTTTCTCGATTTCGTGGTATAGCCGGTTCTGAGTCGCGTTGGCCGACGCCGGTTTTGACAGTTTGAGCGGCGTTCATGAATACAGAATTGAACGTTCGATCATTGACGGCTGCGTGGCTGGCAGAAGGCCGAAAAATGAGGCCGGCTGTTAAGGCGCGCTGTCATGCTTCAATTATAGCGCAGTGGCGCGGGAGGTCTAAGGGGCGGGTGACGCGGGTAGGGGACGCAGCAGGCGGGCGCTTGCTTGTTGACAGCCTCAGCACAAGCGTTCTAAACTGGCCTGTGAACAACGATGTCGATTAATCTTGGGGAAAAGCCCATTGCCCCTCTGCCTTGAGGGGGCTCTAAGATACCGGAGGAGTTCGCCATGAAGGTCGTTTTTCTTGAGGAGGTCGAGGGCACAGCCCACACCGGCGACGTCAAAAACGTCGCCAACGGATTCGCCCGCAACTTCCTTCTGCCACGCCGCCTCGCCGCTCCGGCGACGGACCACTACATAAACATCGCCCACGCTAAAGCCGGCAAAGAGGCCAAGCGCCAGGAGAGGCTGGACGAAGAGGCTCAGACGCACCTTATGCCGATCGTCGACGGCAAGTCCGTCAGCATCGAAGTGCGTGTTGGCGAGCAGGGCAAGCTTTTCGGATCGGTTACGGCGCGAGACATCGCCGAGGCGTTGCAGACGGCGACCGGGATAGAGCTGGAGCACCGCCAGGTGGCGCTCCAGGAGCCGATCCGCGAATTGGGTGAGCGGGCTGTGACCGTGAAGCTGACGCGGAATGTGCTCGCCACGGTGAATGTGAGTGTTGAGCCGATCGGCGGCCTCGTGGTAACAGAAGAGCCACCGGCTGAAGAGGCCACGGTCGTCGAAGCTGAAGGCAAGGACGATACGGCGGTGGACGACGCGGTCGAGGCCGAGGATGCGGAGCCGGCACCCGACGCGCTCGCCGAGTCCGACGAAACGCCCGAGACAGCAGCCGAACTCAGCGAAACAAGCGAAGACCAACCAGAAACCGACGAAGACCAGGGCTAATCCGCCCGCCGAGGCTCCCTCACCGGGTACGGCCAACGCGGGCGGCTTGATTGGAGCGCGCACGCGAGATGGTCGTCGAAACGGGTAGAGCGGAGAAGCTGCCCCCGCACGATATCGACGCCGAAGAGGCCGTCATCGCCTCCCTGCTTGTCGATCCGGAGGCGATCTACAAAGTCGCCCCGAAGCTGAACTCGGTCGACTTTTTCCGGGAAAAGAACGCCTGGATCTATGATGCCTGTCGCGCGCTCTGGGACCGCAGCGAGTCAATCAACCAGATCACCGTCTCGCACGAGCTGGCCCGCCAGAACCGGCTCGAGGACGTCGGCGGCGTCACATACCTCAGTCAGCTCATAACCGAACTGCCCACATCGGTTGGTGTCGAGCACTACGCCGGCATAATCCAGCGCGACGCGACCTACCGCAAACTGATAAGCGCCGCCGGCCAGATAGCCCAGATGGCCTACGTGGGCGGCGCGGATATAGGCGACGTGCTAGCCCGCGCGGAAACGCTTGTTTCCGCGGTGCGCCAGGGCGAGACGCTCCGCGACTTCGTCCATATCCGTGACCTGCTCACCGGCTATCTCGAGTCGGCCGCTGCCGGTACGGGCGCGGTGGCCAGCCAGACGCGCGCAGTGACGACCGGATTCATGGACCTCGACACGCTACTGACGCCCGGCCTGAAGCGCGGCGATCTCGTTATCGTCGCCGCTCGCCCCAGCCTGGGCAAGACGTCACTCGTGCTCAACTACGCCAAGAGCGCCGCCGAGCGCATGCAGGCAACAGTGGCCTTCTTTTCGATCGAGATGGCGGCGGAGCAGCTCGTACAGAGGCTGCTCGCGATGGAGTCCGGCGTCGACTCGACCCGCCTGGCCTTCGGGCAGCACTCCGATCGAGACGAACGCAAGATCTCGCAGGCGCTCGGCGTCCTGGGCGACCTGCCGATTTACTTCGACGACTCGGCGATGCTCACCGTCGCGGAGATGCGGGCGAAGGCCAGGCGTCTGCAGATGGAGCGCGGCCTCGACCTCGTGGTCGTCGACTACCTGCAGATCATGCAGTCAGGGATGCGCAACGAGAACCGCGTTCAGGAGGTGAGCTACATCTCGCGTTCGCTCAAGCAGCTGGCGCGAGACCTGGATGTGCCCGTCGTCGCCTGCTCCCAGCTTTCGCGTGCCGCCGTCGCCAGGACCAGTCACGTTCCCCAACTCAGCGACCTGCGGGAGTCAGGAAGCATCGAGCAGGATGCTGATGTGGTGATGTTCATCTATCGCGAGGACAAGTACGTCTCGCGCGAGGACTGGCAGAGGCAGCATCCGGACACCTCCGCCGATAGCTACCCGGCGGGGATCACGCAGATCGTGCTGGCCAAGCACCGGAACGGCCCGACAGGCACAATCCACCTGCGATTTCGCGACAAGATAGCGCGATTCGAAGACCTGCTCGTCCGACCGCAGGAAGAGTTCGAGGAAGAGCTGTGAGCGAAGCGGGCGACGCCAACTTCAGCGGATTTCCGAACTCCGGCCTTGCAACGGTGATCCCGAACCTTTTCTTCTCGCAGGTCTTGCCCCAGATTGAAAGTGTCGAGGAGCTGGTCGTAAGTTTCTACTTCTTCTTCGCTCAGAACGCGCCGTCTGAAGGCAACGGCCGCGGCCGCGCGCCCCGCCTCGTCACCCTGCGTGAACTGGAGGCCGACCGCGCCCTAGCCCAGGCGCTCACGCGCCTGAGCGACGCCGGGGCAGAGGCCCTTTCGCGCGGTCTGCAGCTGGCGGTGGGGCGCGGCACGCTGGTGCGGGCGCACGTCGTCAGCAGGGGAATCGGAGAGGAAGCGTTTGCGGTCAATTCACCCACCAACCGGCGCGCACTGGCCACGCTCGAAGGAGCCGACCTTACGCTTGATGAGCCGCTGCCACCCGCGGATGGCTCAACTGCGCCAAACATCTTCGCGTTATACGAGCAGAACATTGGCAGCATAACTCCTCTCATCGCCGACCAGCTACGCGATGCGGAAGGGGCCTATCCGCCAGAGTGGATACGCGATGCGTTCAAGGAGGCGGTGGCGCTGAACAAACGGAACTGGCGGTACACGGAGCGCATCCTGCGCCGCTGGGAAGTTGAGGGCAGGGACAATGAAGAGGCTGAACGAGATCCTGAAGGAGAATGGTTGGCCGAACGCTACGCGCGCGGGAAGCGCCGCAGGCCCGTACGTAGTTGACCCTCCCGAGGACGAGGAAGACGACGTTTGTCCGCGCTGTGGCGGCGCAGGGTTTGTGCGCCGTGCCGTGCGCCTGGGCCACCCGGACTTCGGCAAGGCGTTCCACTGCGAGTGCACCCAGGACGAAGCAGTCGGCGAGCGGCTCGCTCGGCTTCAGCGGTACAGCAACCTGGGCCCGCTCTCGCGACTGACCTTCGGCAACCTCAGCGCGCTCGGCCGCAGCCCTTCGCCGCGACACCAGGAGTCATTCTCAGGGGCGGCGCAGTCGGCCAGGCAGTTTGCCGAGGAGCCGCAGGGCTGGCTCGTGTTCGCGGGGCCCAGCGGCAGCGGGAAGACACACCTCGCGGCGGCGATCGCGGGGCGCTGCATCGAGACCGGGCGCGCGGCGCTCTTCATGGTCGTACCGGACCTGTTGGACCACCTTCGCGCAGCCTACCAGCCAGGCAGCGAGGTAGGGTACGACGACCTGTTCGAGATGCTTCGTAGCGCGCCGGTGCTGCTTCTGGACGACCTTGGCACTCAGAGCGCCACACCCTGGGCGGCCGAGAAGCTATTCCAGTTGATAAACCATCGGTACGGGGCGCAGTTGCCGTCGGTCATTACGACGAATCTCGACCTCGAAAATTTCGATGGCCGCATTCGCAGCCGTCTCAGTGATGCCGATCTCTCTCGCGTCCACCACCTGGAGCCCGGATCAGGCTCCGGCGCGTCGGGAATCGACTCGTTGGACCTCCCTCTCTTGCGAGCGATGACGTTCAAGAACTTCGACCCGCGCCTGCCGGCGTCCGACGCCGCCGAGATTCGGGACATCCAGAACGTGTATCGCCAGGCGATGCGCTTCGCCGAGGGGCCACGCGACTGGCTGGTCATCGCCGGAAGCACCGGCCGCGGCAAGACGCGCCTGGCGGCCGCGGTTGGGAACTACTGCCGCGAGGCGGGGATGACGGTGACGCTGGTGGTGGTGCCCGACCTCCTGGACAAGCTTCGCTCCAGTTACAATCCCCAGAATCCAAAGGCTTTCGACGAGATCTTCGACCAGGTGCGCAACACGCCCCTCTTGATCCTCGACGACCTCGGCGCGCAGAGCGGAACGGCCTGGGCTGAGGAGAAGCTCTTCCAGCTAATCAATCATCGCTACAACGCCTGCCTGCCCACGGTCATCACCACCAACCTGACCGTGAACAACCTCGACGCCCGCCTCGCCTCGCGCCTCACGGACCCGCAGGTGAGCACGATCCTTCTGATGGGTCGCTTCGATTTCTGGGGTAAGGAATCAGCCGCGTTCGGCGCGCCGCCGCCACGCGGCCGCGGGCGGCCGCGGCGCTCCTGACGCGGCGCTACGTGTCGCGCGCCTCCAGCCAGTCGCGCAGCGCCCAGCGCGTCGTGTCGTAAGCCAGGTCGTCCCAGGGGATATCGTCCGGCCCGAACCAGCGCGCCTCCAGCGCCTCGCGCCCGGGACTGACTCGCCCGTTCCGCACTCGTCCCCGAAAGACGATCGAGACGATCCCGGGCCCGTGCGGGCCCGGACGGGAGTACACGCCCACGAGTCCCGAAATCCCGATGGCAACACCCACCTCTTCCTCCGCCTCGCGAACGGCGCACTCCTCGACCGACTCATCGATCTCCATGAAGCCGCCGGGATACGTCCAAAAGCCGTGCCGCGGCTCGATCGCCCGACGCAGGAGAAGGACGCGCCCGCGCCTCTCAGGAATCACGCCGACGACCAGCTTTGGGTTGACGTACAGAATGTGGCCACGATCGCAGACGAGGCGTGGCCGGTCTTCGCTCGGCAGCAGCCGGACGATCAGCGGCGCACCGCAGCGGGGGCAGTAGTTGAGGTCATCGCCCTGGGCCAGCGTCTCGTCGGACACCTACATCCGTCCGAGGCCCTTGAGGATGTCAGCCTGGTGCTCCTCGTAGTGCTCGGCAACGCTGCCGAACGTGGATTCAATCGTGTGGAAGGTGCCGTAGGAGGTTACAGACAGTTGCCATTCATCGTCCTTCACTCCGTCCAGACAGGTGAGGAGCGCCGCATGCGCGGCATCGTACTTCTGGGCCACAGACCCCGGCGTCGCGCCGCGCGAGCCGAGTCGCGTGAGCACGACATTGCCGATGTTCACGAGGAAGGCGGGTGGGTTCGGCGCCTTGCCCCGGCGGCACTGGCCGACCGCTTCTGAGAAGAACTCCATGCCGCGGACAACGTGCCACATCAGCTGGCCGACCCTCCAGGCGGGATTCGCGCTCCGGGCGCGCCAATCCTCCTCGGAGAGCGAACCTAGCAACTCATGGTAGGCGGCGTGCGTTTGGTCTAGCTCAGCGCGAATTGATGCTTTGTCGGGGGTGGCTTGAGTGTTCTGATCGTGGGTCATCATGAAGCTCCTTCGTGACTTGAGTTCTTATCGCCGGGCCAGGCGATTTCTTGTGGCACCATGCCAAGCTCGTCAAGCTTCTCCCGAAGTTCCTCGTAAAGCGCGTCCTCCGAGCGGTAGCTTATGGTTTCAGTTGCCGAGGGGGTAGAACGACCTGGTTCGTGCTCCAAAACGAGCAGCGTTTTGGTTCGAAACCGGCGTTTGAAGATCGCGATCAACTTCTCTTCTGTGTGTGTCAGGATCGCCCCGATGGTTATAAGGCCAGCGCGGCGAAGGCAGTTGTAGGCTCGCATCGAAAGGTTCAAATCTTCGATGGCTATGTCGCGCCAACTTTCGTCCTCTAGCCCACTGCCTACACCTGCACGAGGAGGAGATCCACCGGCGCCCTGTGGGGATGGTTGCGGTACTGCCTGCGCGCCTTCCCGCTTCAGGCCCTCGGCCCTACCCTGCCTTCTCATGACGACGACTCAACTTCTGGCTTCTCTCCCTCTATCCACTCCTCGCCACCCTCCCAGACCTCCTTCTTCCAGACCGGCACGACCTCCTTGAAGCGGTCCACCAGCGCATGACAGGCCTCGAACGCCTCCTTGCGATGGGGCGACGAGACCGCCACCAGCAGCGACGTCTCGCCGATCTCCAGCCTTCCCGTCCGGTGCTGGATCGCCACGCCCGTCAGCGGCCAGCGCGCCTTGATCTCGTCTGCGATCTCGCGCATGACCTTCGTCGCCATTTCGGGGTAGGCGTCGTACTCGAGGTAGAGAACCCGCCGACCGAGGTTGTTGTCGCGCACGACCCCGTAGAAGAGGGCGACGGCACCGGCCTCGTCGCGCCGTACGCGCTCTACGAGCCTCTGCGCATCGAGCGGCTCCGCCGTGACCTCGAACACATCGCCGTCCCCGCCGCTCACGGGCGGGATCAGCGCGATCTCGTCGCCGTCGCGGACTGGATGGTCCGGCTCGACGTATTCGGCATTCACCGCGTAGACCAGCGCGTCACCAAGCCCAGCCAGCCCCGGATACTGTTCGCAGAGGATCGTGTAGACGTCTTTCGCGCGCAGGCCCTCGCCCAGCTCAACCTCTGTGTCGCGCGCTCCGGCCAGTTCGCTGAGACGCGCGAATAGTCTCACCTTCGCCCTCATAGCGCACTCAGTCTAGGACACCCTGATGAGCGCGACAAGGTATGCCATTGAAAGCAGCGGGGGTGGCTGCTAGCATTGGCGCTGCCCCGCACGACAGGAGGAAGCCGTGAAATTCCCAGCAACCGGAACCCCGCGCGACGAACTGTCGTCGCAGATGCGCGACGCCCTCGCCCGTGACGCCGACTGGCGAGGCGGCAAAATCTGGAGCCTCGTCTACTTCGCCGGAGACGATGTCGCCGAGGTGCTGAAGGAGGCTTACTCGCTTGCCTTCTACACCAACGGTCTCGGCCCTGCTGCCTTCAAGAGCCTGCGGAAGTTCGAATCCGAGGTCGTTTCGATGACGGCGGACCTCCTGGGTCTCCCAGGCGCGCCGGGCAACATGACATCGGGCGGCACCGAGAGCATCCTTATGGCCGTGAAGACGGCTCGGGACTGCGGCCAAGCGGAAAGGGGGATCACCGAGCCGGAGATGGTCGCTCCGATCACGGCCCATCCGGCGTTCGACAAAGCGGCAGATTACCTGGGCGTCAAAATCATTCACACGCCGATCCGCGAGGACCTGCGCGCCGACGTTGCCGCCGTCAGGGACGCAATCACGGAGAACACGGTCCTTGTCGTCGGCTCCGCGCCCTGCGACCCCTTCGGCACGATCGACCCGATCTCGCAGCTGGCGGAGGCCGCGCAGGAGCGAGGTATCGGATTGCACGTCGATGCCTGCCTGGGCGGCTACCTGCTGCCGTTTGTCAGCCGTCTTGGTTACGACGTACCGCCCTGGGACTTCAGCGTGCCCGGCGTCGTCTCCATCTCCGCCGATCTCCACAAGTACGGTTTCTCGGCCAGAGGCGCTTCGAGCGTCATGTACAGGGACAGCGCTTACCGGCGCCATCAGTTCTTCGTCCAGTCGGAGTGGCCGGGAGGGCTCTACGGCTCGCCCACGATGACCGGCAGTCGGCCGGGCGGCGCGATCGCAGCGGCCTGGGCGGTGCTCAACTACCTGGGCGAAGAGGGTTACATGCGTCTTGCGGCTCAGATCATGGAGACGACGAAGAAGCTTGTCGATGGCATCAACGCCGTTCCCGGCCTCAAAGTGCTCGGCAAGCCGGATATGAGCGTGTTCTCTTTCAACTCCGATTCAATCGACATCTACGCCGTCGCTGACGAGATCGAGGTGCTGGGCTGGCACCCGAACCGGCAGCAGATGCCGCCGAGTCTGCACTGCATGGTGACGCCGGCTCATAGCGGCACCGAGGAGGCGTTTCTCGAGGCCCTGGCCACTGCCGTCGCGAGCGTCAAGCCGGAGGGCCCGGCGCCGGGAAGCCGCGCTGCCATGTACGGCATGATGGGCCACCTGCCCGACCGCGGGACCGTACGCGACTTCCTTCTCGACTCGCTCGATCGGCTGACTGCCCCACCCTCAAGCCGGTGACGGCCCAGCCTGCCCGAGGACTCGCGTCACGCCTCGTTGACGGCGCGCTAGACCTCGTCTTCCCCAGGCGCTGCACTTCGTGCGGCGAATTTGGCGCCTTTCTCTGTAAGTCTTGCTGGGCGCTCGCCGCGCCGGCGCTTCCGCCCAGGTGCGAGGTCTGCTGGATGCGCGACGATGATAGGTCTTGCAGCGACTGCCGCCGGGGCCGCCCCGCCTTCAATGCCGCGAGGGCGTCGTTCGCCTACGAGGGTCCCGTTCGCGATGCCGTGCACTCCCTCAAGTACTATGGAGTCTCGGCGCTCGCCGCCGACCTGGCAAAACCGATGGCGGCAACGCTGACTGAGTGGGCGCCGCCCGTCTCGACGATCGTGCCTGTGCCAGTCACGGGGCACCGCCGCCGGATGCGAGGATACAACCAGGCGGAGCTACTGGCGCGGGAAGTCTCGCGGCTCACTGGCATCACTCTCGTCTCGCGGGTGTTGCGAAGACGGCGTGACGGGACACCCCAGGCGCAGCAACGCGACCAAGCGTCGCGGCGCGAAAACGTGTCGGGGGCGTTCGCGCTCGGATCGCTACCTCGCGCCGGCGGTGTGCTGCTTATAGATGATGTGATGACAACAGGAGCCACCCTCGATGCCTGTGCGCGGGCGCTTCTGGAAGGAGGCGCTGGTCCCATCTACGCGCTAGCCTTCGCGCGGGAAGACTGATGCGCGCTGCAACAGACCAGGGTGTCCTGACATCCGAGTTGTTGAAGGGGCCAGCCGCCCGCCGTACAATGGGACTCCTGAGACAATCCGCAATGGGGAGGCGAACACCATAATGGAGATCATCTTCCGGGGCCAGCACCTGACTATTGGTGACGAGTTTCGCAAGCATGCCGGCGAGCACCTGAACAAGCTCACGCGTTTTCTCCCGCTGGCAGACCACGCGATCGTCGACGTACGGCGCGAAGCGAAGGGTGACGAGGGCCGCTACGTCGTCCAGGTGACGGTGAGCGCTAACGGCACCTTCCTTCGTGCGGAGGAGCGCAACTTCGAACTGGCCGCGGCGATTGACGCGGCAAGCGCCGTCCTCGCTCGCCAGGCCCAGCGTTGGAAGGAGAAGAAGCTCCTTCGCAGCGAGCGCCGTGTCAGCAAAGATGAGCTCCAGCCGAAGTCCGATGCGGCGGGCCAGCCGCTTCCTCCTGATGTCGAAATCGTGATGGGACGCGTCGTCAGAATGAAGCGCTTCCCCATGAAGCCGATGAACGAAGCAGAAGCGCTCGAGCAGATGGAGCTCCTGGGCCACGACTTCTTTCTGTTCCAGGACGCCGATAAGGAGACCCTTGCAGTCCTCTACCGCCGTGACGAGGGCGATTACGGGATGATCCTACCGGAGCCCGAATGATCGTTACGATCACCCTCAACCCTGCGGTCGACCAGACTCTCGTGGTTGATAGATTCCTCGCCGGTGATACCACGCGCGTCAAAGCGAGCCGCTTCGATCCGGGCGGTAAGGGGATCAACGTATCGAGGGTCGTCCGAGAGCTCGGCGGCGAAACGCTGGCGATGGGATTCGCGCCCGGCGGCCTCGGCCGCTATATCGAGCAGGCCCTCGACTCCCAGGGGATCGCCTGCGACTTCCTGCACACGCGAGGCGAGACGCGAACGAACATCACAATACTGGACGAGTCGCGTCACGTCCAGACTATCCTCAGCGACCCCGGACCGCGGACCGACCCGCGCTATGTTGAAGAGTTAAAGGTCCGGCTGCGCAAGCGCTTATCGCCGGGCGACTGGCTCGTGCTGGCCGGGAGCATCCCGCCACCTCTTGACGCCGGCGTCTATACCGAGATCATCAGCGAAGCGACGGAGATGGGCGTACATACCGTACTGGACGCCGACGGCGCTGCGCTGGCCGCCGGCGCGGCCGCTCACCCCGATATGGTTAAGGGCAACCGGCGCGAGATGGAGCGCCTGCTCGGCCGCCACCTCGACAACGAAGGGTCCCTGCTGACGGCTGTGCGGGAGATGCACGAATCCGGCGTAGGAAACGTCGTTGTAACCAGGGGGCGCGAAGGCGCGCTCGCCGCCGTTGAAGAGCGCTACCTGCGGGGCGTCGCCCCGCGCGTGCGGGCGGTCAGTGCCGTCGGCTCCGGCGACGCTTTCCTCGCCGGCGTTGTCCTGACTCTCAGCCGTGGCGGCGGCATGGAGGATGCGCTGCGTCTGGGGATCGCTGCGGGAACTGCCTCCGCCCTCTTCCCCGGCACTGAACTCTGTCGCCGGCGCGAGGTCGACATTCTGATGCCGCGCGTGAAGATCCTACCTGTCGAACTCCCTGTCGCCTGCTAGGCGCCCACATGGCGACCCGTCCCACGCTGGTCGTCTTTCTCGGTGGCCTTGGCTCCGGCCTCGCCGAACGTATGGTCGCCGGTGCCCGTCTGGCCGCCTCGACTGATTCCATCAAAGAAGCGCTGACGGGCCAAGCTTACGCCGGCGCAATCGTGGCTACGGACAACCCATATCTGGACATGGGGTTGCCGGGCGTGGTTGTGGATAGCGATCATGGCACCTACCATTTCGGTCAGCGCCTGGCACGGCTCATTCGCGAGCGGCAACTGGACTCCGTCGTCTACATGGGCGGCGGCAGCGCCACGCTGCTGCGTCATGATGACTTCGCCGACATCGCCCGCCGCCGGAACGGCGGTGTAGCCGTCACCAACAACCTGTTCTCATCCGACCTCGTGGCCTTTCCTGCGCACCCCCAGACGCTGGCTGTCCTGGAGACGGTGGAACGGGACAACGCGCTGGCCCGGGCACTGGCCGAAGCCGCACAGCTGGCAGTCGAAGAATTGCCACGCAGCCTCGCCACACAGATGGACATCGACAGCCCGACCGACCTGGCCGTACTGAAGCTGGCTGATCTCGGCGGAGGTTACCTGGGACCGTATCTGGGAACGCTCGACCTCGACCTAGACCGCTATGAGCGCGTGCTACCGCTGTTCCTGGACCGAAAGTCGCAGATCGTTGTGGCCGGACGTGTTAGCAGCTTCGCGTGGCAGTATCTCGAGCGTCAGACGGCTTGCCGCGTGCGCCTGTTCGCGGAGGAGCGCGGCCTTGAGGCGGACGGGCGTGTGGACGACGGGACGGCTCGCTCGCTCCTGGGCTTCCTTCTGGAGTCCGTCGGCATCGAGAGCTTCTTCTCGAAGCTCGCCGAACTCGGCGACGCGGCATTTATCGATACGCGGGTTCTACTCGCCCACATGGGCATCGCCGCTGGCCGTGAAGATCGCTTCCTCTCCGACCTCGGCTGCTGGAAGGACATCGACCAACCCTTCCTGCGCGAATTCACTCAGGCTGCCTGTACCGCCCCGATTCCAGTCATCCTCGGTGGGCATTCTCTAATGTCCGGCGGCCTCATGGCCCTCAACGAGTTTGCCTGGCAGCAGAGCGAGGCTGGTAGCAAGTAGGACGCCGTTACGTTGACTTCCGGTTCGACTCTTAAATAAACTGAGGTTTAGAGGTCCCCTTTCGCTCAGTTCCGTACGATCACGTTGAGGCAGAGACGATTCCGCGCCGCGGCTGGCTCTGCCTTTTTCCATTTCACAGGGGGGTGATGCCCAATGACCACGCTCGACCAGACGGACCCGCAGATAGCTGAGCTCATCCGGCAAGAGGAGCGCTACCAATTCGATACTGTGCGCCTCATCCCTTCTGAAAACTACGCCTCACAGGCAGTAATGGAGGCGACCGGTACCGTTCTCACCAACAAGTATTCCGAGGGCTACCCGGGTAAGCGCTACTACGAAGGCCAGCGCTATATCGACCAACTGGAAACTCTGGTACAAGACCGCGCCAAGGCGTTGTTTGGCATGGACCACGCCAACGTCCAGCCCTACTCCGGCTCTCCGGCCAACGCGGCGGTGTACTACGCGCTCCTTCAGCCAGGCGACACGATAATGGGCCTGGCGCTGCCGCATGGCGGCCACCTCACGCACGGCTGGGATGTGAATTTCACGGCCCGTTTCTACCGGGCTGTGCAGTACAGCGTCGATCCCAAATCGCACCGCATCGACTACGACGCTCTGCGAGAGCTTGCGCGCAAGGAGAAGCCGCGCATCATCGTCGCCGGCGGGACTGCATATCCGCGCGAGTACGACTTCAAGGCCTTTGGCGAGATCGCCCGGGAGGTCGGCGCCTACTTTCTGGCGGACGTCTCGCACATCGCCGGCCTTATCGTCGCCGGTGCGCACCCGGACCCAGCGCCGTACGCCGACGCGATGATGACGACGACTCACAAGACCCTGCGCGGTCCCCGTGGCGCCATGATCCTCTGCCGCGAGGAACACGCCGCGGCCATAGACCGCGCCGTCTTCCCGGCGCTCCAGGGCGGTCCCCACAACCACACGACGGCGGCGATCGGAGTCGCTCTGGCTGAGGCCGCCACTCCCGAATTCCGCGAATACGGTCACGCCATCGTGCGCAACGCTAAGGCCTTGGCTGCCGAGCTACTCGAGCGTGGCTTCGAGCTGATCTCCGGCGGCACGGACAACCACCTTATCCTCATCGACCTCACGAACAAGGGGATCATCGCCAAGAAGGCGGCCCAGGCGCTGGACCGCGCAGGTATCGTCGTCAACTACAACGCGATCCCCTACGACACGCGCCGGCCCTTCAGCCCCAGCGGCATTCGCATCGGCACGCCCGCTGTCACCACGCGCGGCATGGGCTCCGACGAAATGCGTCGCATCGCCGAGTTCATGGAACGCGTGATCGGCGCCGCCGGGGATGAAGAGGTTGTAGACCAGGTGCGGCGAGAGGTGGAGGAGATGGTGACGGGCTTCCCGGTTCCGGGCATCGACGCCGGTGCCAGAGTCGTGGCCTGATCCGACTGACAAGCCCTTGTTGTGGCGGTAAAACGGGCCGTGTTATAATCCCGCTTGCCCTTGAGGGGACGCTGCCAGGGCGCACCTCTCGGGGCGTTTAGCGTTTGGATACAGTGAGGTTGGTTTGCGCGATTACGAACTAGTCATGGTCGTGAGCCCTGAGGTGGGCGACGAAGGCTTCCCTGGGACGATAGACCGTGTGAGCAAGTTCATCCAGGACCGGGGCGGTGAGATCAAAGAGGTGGATCCCTGGGGACGCCGTCGGCTCGCTTATCCTATTAACCGCTTCACCGATGCGTACTACGCGGTCACACACTTCAGCCTCGATCCGGCCTCCATCCGGCCCCTCGAGGGCAGTCTGGACCTGGCGGAGGACGTCATCAGGCACTTGGTTGTGCGGGTTGAGGAGGCTAAGAAGACTCCGGAACCAGCGGAAGTTGAAGTGGCTCCGGTTGAAGTGGCTCCGGAAGGAGAATAAGACGTGGCGGGCCTGAACAAAGTGATGCTTATCGGCAATCTGGGTGCGGACCCAGAGATGCGCTACACGGCAGATGGCAACGCGGTCACCAACTTCCGGGCCGCCGCCAGCCGCACCTACAGCGGCAAGGACGGCGAACGTCATGAGGAGACCGAGTGGTTTTCCGTTGTTACCTTCGGCAAACTGGCGGAGCAATGCAGCCAGTTCTTGCAGAAAGGGCGCCGGGTGTACGTCGAGGGCCGCCTGCAGACACGCTCCTGGGAAGCGGAAGGGCAAAAACGTTATCGCACGGAAGTGGTGGCTGAAAAAGTGCTCTTCCTCGACCGGGCCGGAGGGGCGCCGTTCGGAGAAGAGAGGGCTCCTTTCCCCGAAGACCGCGGCTCTGATCAGGCACCGGGCGTGAATCTGGAACCCGAAGATATTCCGTTTGAATAAGGTGAAACATGGAAACTGAAGCTGTGGAGGAGAACCAGGTTACGGCGGCCGAAGAGCCGGCACCGGCGACATCCCCTGTCGCCGCTGCGCCCGCGCCGACGGCCCCGGAGCGGCCCCGTGCCCCGAGGAGTGTTGACGCTGGAGATGACGACGATCGACCACGGCGCCGCGGTGGCCGCCGCAGGCGCGTCTGCGTCATGTGTGCTGATCACATCAAGGTAGTCGACTACAAGAACGTGGGTTTCCTCCGCCGCTACATCTCCGACCGCGCGCGAATCGAAACCCGGCGGCGGACGAGCGCCTGTGCGAAGCATCAGAGGGCTTTATCACAAGCCATCAAGCGGGCGCGTCACCTGGCGCTGTTACCCTACACCGCGGTCCACATCCGAGGCATGACGACGGGACACCGGTAACTCGCAACCCCTGTCCGTAACCACAATGTCCCACACTCAGACGAGCCGGTACCTTGCCTAGACGCCGGCGCACCGTTCCCATTCCGACGCCGGCCTGGGACCGCGAGCGCGGCGCCATCGGCCGTCGCGTGATGGGTCGCAGTCCCAAGTTTTATGGCGCGGTCCTGGTGGTGGCGATGGCGGTGATAGCGCTGGGCCTGGTGGCATATGCCTTTGGCGCCGACTATGTGGCTGGTCAGCGTCGTCCCGGCTCAACAGCTGTTCGCGTGGCCGATAGTAAGTCGAATACCGAATTCGCGGACTACTCAGTTGAATACTTCACGCAACGGCTCAGTACCTGGGTGCTGGAATCCGGAGGCGCGGGCAGCGCAGCGGGTCAGGCTCAGGTCGCTCTTCCGGCCGTAGCGCAGCAACTCGTCGAGGAGACGATCATCCTGCGCTTTGCTCCCGATCTTGAGATCAAAGCGAGCGAAGAAGAGCTAAACACTGAGATCGCGAAGAAGTTGCAACTCACGGGCCCCACTGATCCGAACTTCGAGACCAGACTCCAGTCGGAGTTGACGCGCACGGGGCTTTCGGAGGATGAGTATCGCGACACGATCAAGGCCACCGTGTTCAGAACTAAGTTGATGGCGAAGTTCAAGAAGGACCTGCCCGCGAGCGCGGAGTCTGTACACTATCGCTCGATCGCTGTGGCGACGCAGGCTGAGGCGGATGACATTCGCAAGAAACTGGAAAAAGGCGGCGACTTCGCCAAGCTAGCGAAAGAGAAGTCGCTTGACACGGCTACGAAGGACAAAGGCGGCGACGCAGGTTGGGCGCCGAGGAACTATCTTGACACGTCGTTGGAGGAGCTCCTTTTCGGTCAGGCGCCGAAGAAAATTTCGACGTTCCCCGGTCAGTCGGGCGTCTTCGTGTTGGAAGTCCTGGAAATCAAGAAGGACCGCAAGATCGACGATAACAAAAAAGACGTACTGGCCGACAACGAGCTTCAGGACTGGCTTGCGGAGAAACGCGGCAAAGTGACGATCGTCAATGAGATGGACCCCAGCACAGGAGATAGCGAAAAGGTTCGCTACGCGCTGACGCGCGTATATCCGCAGTCGTAGACCGCCGTGATGAGTGGCCGGTCCCCCATCAACATCGTTTTTCTTGGCCTCGGCGTCGTTGGCAGCGGGGTGGCCCGAGCGCTGATCGAGGGGTCCGAGACTTACGCCCAGCGCGTGGGCGTCCCGCTCGCGCTACGCAAGGTCCTCGTTCGCGACGCGTCCCGCGTACGTGGAGTGGAAATAGACCAGGCCCTGATCACCTCCGATGCCGAAGAGGCGCTGAGCGTGGAAAGCGACATCGTCGTCGAGGTGATGGGCGGAGAGCAACCGGCGCTGGACTACATCGAGCGGAGCCTCGCCGCCGGTCGCACAGTCGTGACGGCGAATAAGGAAGTAATTGCCAGACACGGCCCGCGCATATTCGCGAAGGCCGCCGATTCGGGCGTCGACGTTTTCTACGAGGCCAGTGTAGGCGGTGGTATTCCGATCGTCTCCCCACTCAAACGAGACCTCGCCGCAAACGAGATCAGCGGCCTGCGAGCGATCATCAATGGAACGACGAACTACATCCTGAGCCGCATGAGTGCCGAAGGCGTCAGCTTCGAGGAGGCTCTCACCCAGGCTCAGAAACTGGGGTTCGCCGAGCCGCAACCGGCCAACGATATTGAGGGCCACGATGCCGCCTACAAGCTGGCGATACTCGCCAGCCTCGCCTTTCGCACGCATGTCCACCCGGACGCAGTTCACCGCGAAGGCATCACCCGGCTCGGACCCCGCGACTTTCGCTACGCGTCAGAGTTGGGCTACGCGATAAAGCTGCTGGCCATCGCCAGGCGGGACGCGGAGGGCATCCAAGCGCGCGTACATCCGGTTTTGGTACCGGAGGCTGAGCTGCTGGCGAAGGTTGACGGCGTTCTCAACGCTATCCAGGTAGAGGGAGACCTTACGGGTCGTGTCCTCTTCCAGGGCGCCGGGGCCGGAGCGCGGCCGACCGCCTCCGCGGTGATCGCGGACATTCTGGAGGCGGCGACGGCGATCGTGCTCGGCAGCAAGCCGTCGCCTCGGCGCTATACTGTTGATATCGCCATGAGACCGATGTCCGAGCTCGTCAGTCGCTACTACATAAGGGTCGAAGTGGCCGACCGGCCCGGCGTACTGGCGGGGATCGGCAAGGCCTTCGGCGACAACGGCGTCAGCATCGCCTCCGTTATCCAGAAGGAGACCGATGATGCCGCCGTCACGGCAGAACTCGTGATCATGACCCACGCTGCGAAGGAGGCGGCGGTGCAGGCCAGCCTCGCGCAGATCGAAGGGCTCGACATTGTGCGGCAGGTCGGCAACTGGTTGCGAGTGGAGGACTGAGTTGGCGAAGGCACAGCGAAAGGAAGAGGAAAGCCCGGTCACCTGGCTCGAGGGAGAGCTCCGCGAGACGAAAGCGCGTCTTCACAAGGTGGAGAGCGAGCTCGACCAGGCGCTTAAGCAGGTCTGGTCCATGGGCGCGGACGTCAGGCGCCTCAGCGAATCTCTTTCCGTATCTGGTTCGTCGGCTGCGACGCTATCCACGGTCAGGGAAGAGCTGCGCCAGGTACACGGCCAGGTCAGCAAGCTACTGGATCGCCACGCCACGCTGGCCCACCGCACGGATGAGGTTGTGCGTCAGCGACAGGCGGAGGGCGGCAGGGAAGCCCAGGATATGGCCGCCCTGACGAAACAGATCGATGCCGCATCCCGTGGCGTTCAGCAATTCGAGAACCGCATGCAGGCGCTCGAGGAGGTCGCTAGGCACTCCGAGGAAGGCGTTGCCGGGGAACGGCTTGTTGGCCAGACCCTCGAGCGGCACCTTGAGGACCTCGCGAACCGCCTTTCCCGCACGCACGAGGCTACTCTGCGGCTCGATCAAGAGACCACCCGTGCGGCCGCTGAACTCGAGCGGCTGGATAAAGTTGACGCCGTCATCGATGAGCGGACATCGTTAGTCATCGAGCAGGCGAAGCGTGCCGGAGAGCGCATCGACAAGCTGGAGAGGGTGGCCGAATTCCCGGAGGAGGCGCGGGAACTGCTGAAGCGCGCCAATTTCGAGCGCGAACAACTGTCGTTGCGGCTCGTAGCGATTGAGAAGATCGCCACGGAAGTGTCGGAGCGCACGCAGGAGTTTGTACAGGGCCTGGCTCGCCTCGATCACCGCAGCCAGGCGCAGGGTGCTCAGCTCGTAGAGCTCGCGGGCCAGCTCCGTGATCTCTCCGATCACACCAGGTCGCAGCTTAAATGGACCTTCCAGATCCTCCTGCGCCAGCGCCGCCGGCAGCTAGAGACGCTTTCCCAAGAGATTAAGGAGCTGAGTCAGGGTGAGCTCCACAGCGCGGACTGATTCCACTCGCACCGGCGTCCTCCGCCGTTACGCCGATTGGCTGCCCATCGGCCCGGACACACCGGTCATCTCCCTCGGCGAGGGTGATACGCCGCTTGTCCGCTCGCGGCGCCTGCACGAGCGCGTCGGCTGCCGGGAGCTCTACTTCAAGCTCGAGATGTGCAACCCGACCGGCTCGTTCAAGGACCGCGGGATGGTCGTCGCTGTCGCCAAAGCAATGGAGTCCGGCGCGCGTACCATCCTCTGCGCCTCTACCGGCAACACGAGCGCCTCTGCGGCCGCCTACGCGGCGCATTGCGGACTCGACGCCTTCGTCCTCGTGCCGCACGGCAGCATCGCCCAGGGGAAGCTGGCGCAGGCCGTTGCCCACGGCGCGCGCATCCTCGCCGTCCACGGCAACTTCGATGAGGCGCTGAAGCTGGCGCGACAGATCAGCGAGAAGCACCCGGTCGCGCTGGTCAATTCAGTCAACCCGCACCGCCTGGACGGCCAGAAGACCGCCGCCTTCGAGATCGTCGATGCGCTGGGTGATGCGCCTGACCTCCTCTTCCTGCCCGTCGGCAACGCCGGAAACATCTCTGCCTACTGGCGCGGCTTCGTCCAGTACTACCAGGCCGAGCGCGCCACGCAGAAGCCACGCCTCATGGGCTGGCAGGCCGAAGGCGCCGCCCCTATCGTCCGTGGCGAGCCCGTCGAGGACCCGCAGACCGTCGCCTCTGCGATCCGCATCGGCAACCCGGCGAGCTGGCTGCTTGCCGAAGCCGCGCGCGACGAGTCCGGCGGCGGTATCGCCGCCGTGACGGACGACGAGATCCTGGAGGCCTACCGCCTGCTGGCGAGCGAGGAAGGCATCTTCTGCGAGCCAGCGTCGGCCGCGGGCGTAGCCGGCCTGTTGAAGCACGCCGGCGAGGATGACGTGAGCGACCAGACTATCGTCTGCATCATCACCGGCCACGGGCTCAAGGACCCTGAGACGGCGCTCGGCATCACCTCGGAGATGACCGAGGTCCCCGCCGAGATCGACGCCATCGAGCGCGCGATGGGGCTCGAGGCCCGTTAGCCAGCGCGCGGCGGGGGGTTTGGTTGTTGCAAGGTAAAGGCCCGTCGTGGTTTGGTCGATATTGGTCTGGTCGTTTTGCCAGCTGCGGCCCGGTCAGGCTGAGCCGATCTCGAGCGTCAACTGGCTGATCGGCAACCCACGTCGTCCGAATAAGCGCTTCACGACCCGGAGAGCCTGACCCCGGAGGGCCGGTCTGCTTCAATGATAGCGGATTGAGGAGGAAATTCGAAGAGGGAGATGGCAGGCGCTCGGCATCACCTCGGCCATGACCGAAGTTCAGACCGAGATCGATGCCATCGAACAGGCGATGGAGCTTTAGGGCGTTGCGCTAATAGTCTCCTCGAACGTAAACGTGACGGGGCCGATCGGGCTATCGAGCGGGAACTGGAAGGACATACCGTAAAAGAACGGCCCCGGCGGTTCCGGCTGCGGTGGACTATGGTCAAATTTGAAAATTGGCGTCCAGACTAATTGTGCGCCAATCCCGAACACAGATGAAGTTCCCTTGTCCTGCAAATCGTCCAAGTAGCACCCGTTACAATTGAGATCGAGGAAACTGCTGACTTCCCAGGAATCGGGAAGTCCGTCGCCGTCTGAGCCCAAAAACGACACAGTCACGCGGAACGGTGTGCCGTCCAGGCGGAAGAGAGGAATGTAAGGGCAATTATCGCACAAGTCGTCAGTTCTGAAGGGGCTCGTGAACATCGCATTGTACAAGGTCAGATCGCTCCGTACGCCCAGCGTGAATACCTTGAACGGATCCTGCACGCCACCGTGGGTATCGCCAGCGTTTAGGCCCTGGTCATGCCAGTCCGGGCCGTGGGCGAACGCGGGTGTCGATGGCGCGGTGCGATCAGGAATTGCTATTGAGCCAGGGTCTGCCCAATCGAGGCGAGTGGATATCGTCCTGTCGTCGCATCCCGGGTCATAGACTTCAATCTTGAGGAAGACGTCCGCGGTCCAAACGTCGCAGCCCTTGTCGTAGGCGCTGAATTGGATGTCGCTTCCCTGGCAGGTATCCAGCGTGTAGGTGCCGGGTTGGCACACCGTGATCCGAAATTGGGTCCCCGTTCCGCTGGCTGTGGAGTTTAACCCCTGGTCGTGCCAAGACGGGCCGTGGCTGAACGCGGGCGCCGATGGCGCGGTCCGATCAGGAATTGCGATTGAGCTGACAGGCGAGAGCGTCCGCCCCTCGTCCGGCTTGTAAGCGCAACTATAGTGGGCGCCTGCAACACAATTTTTGTACAGCCGGTTCTCCGGCTGCCAATAACCGCCCTTGAACAGGAACGGGGTGAACTGGCTCGCCTGCTGCCCCGTTGGGTTGCTGTTCTGGTCCTCGAAGCGCGGTACCCCGTAGTCCGTGTACGTGAAGCGCTCGGGCACCTGGTTGCCGGTCACGTCGGAGAGCGCCGCGGTGTTCCCTTTCGCGTCCTCGTGAGGGAAGACGGGTGGTTGCGCCGGCGGGTCGACGCGGAAAACGCTCTCGGAGCCCGAACTATACGTAGCGTCCTCTGTTATGCAGCCGCAGACTTCATTGCCGCTGGCCCATTCCCACAGGCCGATATACTGCCGCTGCCCGGCGTTGCCGTTCTCCTGGATCAGCGCGCCGCCGTTGAACGCTTTCGTGATGCTGTCGTCGAACGGCGCGCTGTTCGTCACCGTGCGTGTCAGGTCGCGCCCCAGCGCGTCGTAGACGCTCTGCGTGATCGTCTGCGTCGGCATGTTGCGGTCGACGCGCGAGAGGCGGTTCATGGCGTCGTAGTTGTAGGTCAGCGTGCCCGGCGTGTTGCCGTCCGTGCGCAGGTTGCCGTTGTTGTCGTACGTTCGGTTGTTGCCCTGGAAGACCGTGTACTCGTTTCGGTTGTTGTCTGTGGCCTGATTATCCCAGTTGCCCGGACCGTCCAGCGTGTAGTTGGACGTCGAAGCCGGCGGCCCAGGCGGCGCGATCATCGCATCGCGGGTGAACAGGTTAAGGCGGTAAGTGGAGTCATAGGTGTAGGTGTCCTGGCGGTTGCTGTGCAGCCGCCGTTCGGCCAGCCGGTTGCCCATGCGGTCGTAGTCGTACTCGAAGCCGGCCACCATGCTGTTGTTCGGGCGCAGGTGCTGCTGCAGCACGACCCGTCTCGCCGCGTCGTAACCGACGTCGTTCCCCGTGATGGGGTCTCGATAGGTCAGCCGCACCCCGTTCTGGTACGTCCGCTCCAGCAGCCGTGAGCCGATGTACGAGAAGGTCGCCGCGGGCGTGCCTTCGCCCTGAACCTGGGTCTGCGTCATCCGGTCCATCGCGTCGTACGTGTAATTCACCTGCTTGGCGCCGGGGAAGGCGCCGGGGTAGATGAGGGAGAGCTTGTTGCCGTCGCCCGACCAGCGGGTCGAGATTACGTTCGCCGGCGCGACTCCGACCTGCTGCGTCTCCTCCAGCACTTGGCCGAGCGAGTCATAGGCGAAGGTGACGGTCGTGTCGGCTCCGGCACCGTTGTTGTCGGTCGCCACACGCAGCCGTCCCAGCGCGTCGTACTGGAACGTCTGCAGCGTCGTGCCGATGACGCCTGCGGCCGGCGCGATGCTGGTCTGAGTGCGGCGGTTCAGCCCGTCGTACGTGTAGGTGTGGACGCTGCCGTTCTCGTCCGTCATCTGCGTCACGTTGTCGTCGGCGTCGTAGACGAACGAGCGGAAGAGTCCGTCGTCGTGCGTCACGCGTGTCACGCGGTTGAGATCGTCATACAGGTAGGAGCTGACGTTGCCGAGCGGGGTCGACGTCTCGATCACGCCGACGCTTGTGTTGTTGTCGCCGGCGCCCACGCTGCCGTCGTCGGCACCGCGCTTGACTCGCCCGTTTACGTCGTATTCGCTGTCGCTGACGATCATGCCGTCGGGGTTCGATGGGTTGCCTGTGTCGATCGCGCCGGCGCCGGTGCCGCCGACGCGCAGATCGCGCACGCTCGCGGTGCGGCGGCCGAGGCCGTCGTACTTGTAGCCGCCGGTGTTGCCGGCCTGGTTGATCATCCCTGGATACTGCCCCAGCGGGTCGGCGATCAAGTTGGGGTTCTTGGCGTCGCTCCAGGCGACGAGGTAGCTGCTGCCGTCGTAGGCGACGCTAGTGGTTTCGCCGACGTTGTTGGTGGAGCGCACCTTGCGCCCCATCGCGTCGTATACGTAACGATTGATGAACGTCTCGGTTAGCGCCGGGCTGCCGGAGGAGGATTGCTCGGTGAGTGTCTGCTGGATAACGGATCCAGCGTCGTTGTATACGTAACCCTCCTCGCTGCCCTGCGTGAGGTCTGGGACAAATACGCTTAGCGCGCGGTTCGCCCCATCGTACAGACTTCGCGTCTGGAACGTAGGCGCCGCTCCATCCTCATCGTCCTCGATCGTGTGCGTCAGCCGACCGCTCCGGTCGTACTCGTGGCGGCCGACGACGGTGCCGTCGTTCAGCCCGCCCAGCGGGCCGTCCTGGGGCGTAAACGGCCGCACGACCGAAACGCCGGTGGAGAGGAACAGCCCGGCGCTGGTCTCGAAGGCCCGCCCCAGTTCGTCATGCTTCACACCACCCTCGGTGAGCAGTGGTTGGCTGAATGTGCAGGGAATGAGAGGCAGCGTGAATGTAGCGGCGCCGTTGCTCGTCGGTGTCGACCCCCCGATGGGCCCGCAGTGAGCCGCCAATATTGGTTTTCCGACGGCACTGACTGTGTAGTAGGACTGACCTCCCGCCGCGTCGATTGTGCTTTGGTGCCTATCGAAGCCGTCGTAGATATAGGTTGTTGGCTCGCGGCCGCCCACGGAGTTAGTATCCGCCGCGTCCACAAACTCGCGCAGGTTGCCGTTGACGTCGTAGTTGTGGTCGAACGTGGAGATCGCGGCGCTGTTGGGTATGGACCCGCCGCCCGGTATGTCATCGTTCGCCGCCAGCGCCTGCCACTGCCCGGTCGTCCCGCCGCGCGTCGTCGTGAAGGGCAGGTCCCGCTCGTCATATACGTACGAGACCACGTTGCTCAGCTGGCGGTCCGGATGGCCCATCGCCAGGTTGGACGTCGGAGAGCGAGACAGGGCGAGATTGCCGTTGCGGTCGTAACGGTACTGTGTGCGTGGGTTATCGGGGGAGGGAAGGCCGACCTCGTAGAGGCGGGTGATCATCTGGTCCAGAATGTTGTACTCGACGACGCTGTCAAAGTAGGCAGAGCCGCCCACCGGATCTGGGTTAGTGATGCCGGAGGGCAGATCGCCCGGGGGCAGGTTGCCGTCGACGCCGGTCGAGTTTCCGCGCTGCTCCACCTGGTGTAGCACCAGGCGGTCGTTCGCGTCGTAGAAGTAGCGCTCCAGGTAGGCGAAGTCCTGTGGTGTGAGCGGCTCTGTCGGGTCCGGCGCGAAGATGTTGTGAGCCGCCACGCGCGTCACCTGGACGACCTGGTCCAACTGGTTTACCGTGTAGTCGGTCGCGATGCCGCGCGGATCGACCGATCGCGTGAGATTGCCGCGGGCGTCATAGAGGTAGCGGTAGCGTACGGTGACCGGCGTCGGGTTCGTCTGCGAATTGCGCACCGCATCGCTCGCGGTATCCAGGTTGTTCTGCTTCAGGTAACCGCCCGTTGTGGCGTTGCAGGTGGGGCAATCGATCGTGCCGTCGCCGTTCGGGTCGTTCTCGGGGTAGTACTCGTTCGTATGGACGTTGGCCTCGGGGTCCTTCATCGAGACGATCTGGCCGAACTGGTTGTAGGTGTAGAGCTCGACCACCTTCTGAATGGGCGGGCAGCCGTCGTTGACGCTCCCGTCCCCATCGTCGTTCGTCGCGTTGTCGCACTGGGCTCCCGTCTCGGGCGGGCCGTCTACAGGGCAGCCATCATTGACTTTCGTGTCACCGTCGTTGTCCATCGCGTCGGCGCCGCACTGACCACCTGATTCAGCCTCGACGGGCGCGTGATTTGCGTCCGAGAGCAGCACGACCGCGAAATTGTTCTTGAGCGTATTGCCGCCCACCTGGTTGGTCAGCGCGTCGCCGTTGATGTCCCCGAGCGCCACCAGGCACATCCCCGCCGCCGTCACCATCGTCTGGGTCTCTGCCATCGTCTTGCCAATCTTGTTGCCGATGGCGGTGTAGTCGCAGCCCTCTTCGTAATCGAACGTGCGCCGGCTCGTGTAACGAGCAGCGGACTGGACGCCGCCGTTGGGCGGTACGTAGGAGGGATCGTTGCCGCGAGGGTCCGTCGCCGTCCGCACCTGGTTGTAGATCGGCTCGTAGGTGTAGGTGGCGCGGATGAACGCCTGGTCGCCGCCGCGATCGGCGTCCGGGATGCTCTCGACCGTCAAGACGTTTGCCTGGGACAGCCGATTCGAGTTCCCGGAGTCGTACGTGAACTCTGTGTAGTTCCCGTCTGGCAGCGTCCTTCGAATCAGGCGCGACTGGGCGTCGTACTGGTAGAGCGCCTGGTAGGACGCAGGATCTGTCGCCCTGATGTCGCGGTTCGTCATGCGGCGCACGGCGATCGCGTTGCCCAGCCGGTTGATGTCGTACTCGCTCTGGTTGCCATTCGGGTCGGTTACCGTCGTACGCGAATAGATCGCGAGGTGCAGGTTGGGCGGGTTGGGATTGACGATCGTGTAGGCGTATGTGGTCGTGCCGCCCGCAGGGACGCCGCTGGCGTTTGTGCCCCCACCGATGGCTGTCAGCACACGGTCGAACTCGAGAGTCGCCAGTGTTTGGCCGTATTGCAGTTGTACGACGGGCGGACCGGATACGGCGAACTCCGCCGGGGCCTTGACCGTGAGGAGGTTGTGATAGAGTCGCGGCTTGCCCGCGCCGACCTCGATTCCGGCGTAGGTGTACTCCGTGGTCTTGCCGCTGGGGAAGTCGTTGCCATTGGGAGTTCCTGTCACGGCTGGAGAGATCTTCCGGATTAGATTGCCGATCGCATCGTACTCGTAGGTCAGGACCCGTCCTGTGAAGTCCGTCACAGTGCTCAGGCGACCCTGGGCGTTGTAGACGTAGTTGTTGATACGCCCGAGGGTGTCGCGCACCTGCGTCACGCGCTGGACGCTGTCGTGTGTAAACGTCATCGCGTTGCCCAGCGGATCCGTGACGCTCGTCATCCGCGCGAAGGCGCCCTCCAGGGCAGAGTACTGGATGACTGTCCCGTCGCTGAACCGTTCCGTGAACATCAGGCTCGAGTTCTTCACGAGAGTCGTAAAGTTGCCCGACTGGGGTAGGTAGGTTGAGTTCGTCTGTACCAGGTAGAGATCCGCGCGCCCGCTCCCGTCCATCCGCACGATGTTCCCACTTGGCAGCGCCATCAGCCGCCGGTTGTAGTTGAAGTCCCAGTTGAAGCCCAGGGGACCATCCATCACGTTCTTGCTTTCGTAACCGGAGAGGTCCTTGAGGTTCTTTATGGTGCGGCCCGGGATCGACAGCTGACCGGTGCTAGCTATGGACATTTCCAAACTTACGCTGCCGGCGTTCAGGCAAGTGGCGAGAAGATCAACCGGCTGTGTATAGAAGGGGCCGCACGAGGCGTTCAGCAGCGGAGGCTGCTCCGGGTCCGCGATGAGCCGGTTGTACATCTGGTCGCGGCAGAAGGGGCCGTTGAAGGCGCGCGTCGCGCCACCGAGGAAGCGCGGCAGCACGAACGTCATGCTCTGCAGGTCGGCCAGGTTAATATGCTTCACGAAGGGGAACGTCGCGCCGGGCACCAGGTCCCAACGCACGTCGAAATTCGTATCGCCCGGGCTGGTCTCCAGCCGTCTTGTCGGCAGGATGAAGCTCTGCAGGTCCGGCAGGTTTACCTTGTTCAGGCTGTTCAACGGAAACGCCACCGCCGAGATGTCAGGAGGCCAGTTCGTAGTGCCGCACGTCTGCTGGTCGCGGTTCATCGCCAGGTTGAAGACGTGCTGTTCCGCCGTGCCGGTGTAGCCGTCGCCGTCGCAGTCCGAGCTCAGCGCGCCGCCGGGAAGGGTGTCGTCAATGTTTGTTTCCCCGTCGTCATCGGCGCTGTTGAGCCGCTCGGGCGTGCTGGCGGGGTCGGCGGGGTCGGAGCCGCAGGCCGTCTCGGTCGCCTGGTTGATCCCATCGCCGTCGTCCACCTGGAAGTTTACGATGTCGGTGTCGCAGTTGTTTGCGGTGTTCGGGTCGGTCACGCCGATTTCTGGGTCGACGCAGTTCTGGACCTGAATCGATTGCAAACCGGCGGCGGTGCAGCGGATCGTGTCGATCTCCTGGTACGGAGTGTTAACGCTTAGAGCAACGCCGGCGATCGCATCGACCAGGATGTGCACGCCCCCTGGACCGAGGCCGTTGATCGTGCACGCAGCCGGCATGGTGACCGTCTTCGTGATCAGCACCGTAATCGGCGCCTGCGGGCCGTTGTTGTGAATCTGTTTGTTGACGATGAGGTTCACGGTCTCGCCAACAGAGATGAAGGCCGGCATGCTGGTGGTCTGGGTGTTCAGCTTGACGTCCGCGTCGGGTGCGGCAAGCGGGGAGGCGGGCGTGGGGATTTGGGTAGGGTCGGCGACTCCGATTTCGGCGCTTGCCGGTGGATTCAGCGAGACGAGGATCGCGACGAGGGCCGTCGCCGCTACTAGCGAACTACCGATCAGACGTCTCATTTGCGCACCCCCGTGAAATGAGTCAGGGCCGAACCATCGTTACGTCAGGCCCGGCCCTGTGCAGACTCCGTGATATGTTGGCCGCACCACATCATCACCCCCGCGTCTGAGAGGAGCGGCGCCTGTAATGGCGAGTATACGCTTATCTCAGGTCGTGTCAAGGCGCTTGGCTCGGCGCTGCTCCGATCCTGGATCGTCGCCGGCGATTTTGCCAAACAAACTCCCTATCCGCGCCATCTGCGATACTGCTTATTCAAGAGCGAGTGCTAGAATTAGCATTCGCACACCCCATTTACAACCATATCCAGCCTGTATTCGTAGGTTCTCACTGATGGAAGCTATCGTCGCCGCAATAGACCAGGAGCGCATCGCCCGCGCCGTCCGCGAGATCATTGAGGCGATCGGTGACACGCCAAACCGTGATGGACTCGCAGAGACACCGCGCCGGATCGCAGAGATGTATGCGGAGCTATTCTCGGGCCTGGCGGAAGACCCGCGCTCGGTGTTGGCGACGACCTTCGACGAGTCACACAAAGAGATGGTCGTTCTCAAAGACGTACCGTTCTACTCCCTTTGCGAACATCACTTTCTGCCGTTCCACGGTCGCGCGCATATCGGCTACGTCCCCGAGGGGCGGATCGTCGGCGTGAGCAAGATCGCGCGCGTGGTCGACATCCTCGCGCGGCGGCCGCAGATGCAGGAACGCCTCACGGGGCAGATCGCGGATACGATCATGGACGCACTGTCGCCGGATGGCGCTGCGGTCGTAATCGAGGCAGAGCATCTCTGCATGACGATGCGCGGCGTGCGGAAACCGGGTGCCTTGATGATCACATCGGCGATCCGGGGCGGATTCAAGCGGCGTGGAGTTACACGGGCGGAGTTCCTGGCTCTGGTGCAGGGGCGGTAGCGCCTTGACGGGCATAGTATTATCGTGGGTAATCCATGTGTAACATCGCTGTAGTTTCCGTCCACACCTCTCCACTCGCCCGTCCCGGTACGCGGGACAGCGGCGGCATGAATGTTTACATCCGCGAGCTGAGCCGCGAGATGGGCCGCCGCGCCCACACGATGGACGTATTCACGCGGCGGATAGACTCCGGGACGCCTGAGATCACGGTGATAGATGAGCGAACACGGGTCATCCAGATCGACGCAGGGCCACCGGAAGAAGGCAAGGGATCGCTGGCTCGACATTTGCGGGAGTTCTCGGAGGGTGTGCTTGCGTTCCAGCAACGCCAGGGCAGGACGTACGACCTCGTGCATAGCCACTACTGGCTTTCGGGGCATGTGGGTCAGGACCTGAAGGATGCCTGGGATGTTCCTCACGTTATCATGTTCCACACGCTGGGTGAGGCGAAGAACCGGCACCACCCGAGCGAGAACGAACCGGCATACCGCATCGATGGGGAGCGGCTGGTGGCGCAGAACGTGGACCGTGTAGTTTGCGCGGGTGAGGGCGAGAAGGAGATGCTGACCAGCCTTTACGGAGTACCTGCGCACAGGATCGTGGTTGTGCCATGTGGGGTTGATATCGACGAATTCCAGCCACTGGATCGCGCCCGAGTGCGAGTCGAGCTGGGCCTTGAAGGCGAGCAGCCGATCGTGCTGTTCGTTGGCCGAATTGAACCATTGAAAGGCATCGACGTACTCCTTCGCGCCGTAGCTCAGATTGAGAGCAGTTTCCGTCTCCTGGTAGTCGGTGGGGACTCCAAGGACGCAGGCAGAAAACGCGAGCTCACCGCGCTGGCATCGAGACTGGGGGTGAGAGCTCAGGTATCCTTTCTCGATGCTGTCCCTCACGACAGGCTGCCGCTCTACTACAACGCAGCGGACATCTGCGTAGTGCCCTCCTACTACGAGAGCTTTGGCCTGGTGGCGGTGGAAGCGATGGCTTGCGGAGTGCCGGTTGTGGCCTCTCGGGTGGGCGGGCTCAAGGAGACGGTCCAGGACGGCCAGACGGGGTACCTTGTGCCGTGGCACTGCCCTGAGCCATTCGCTGAGCGCCTAGAGATGCTGTTGAGCAACGAATCTCTGCGCCGGAGCCTCGGCCGAGAGGCACGCATCGCATCGGAGAGATTCCGCTGGACGGAGGTCGCCGCGCGTGTCGAGGATGTCTATCATGACCTGGTCTCAGAGTACCGGGGCGTAGCGGTCGGCGCGCACGTGGCATAGAATCGCTTCGTGCCGCGACGCAAGATCTCAGAGAAGCCCGAGGGCCCCAAGAACGTCCTGGTAATTGTCGCTCACCCTGACGACGCCGAGTTCCTCTGCGGCGGCACGGTCGCGCGCTGGTGCGCGGAGGGATGGGAGGTCAACTACCTGCTGACGACGAGCGGGGACATGGGCAGCCGCGATCCCGATGTCTCGCGTGAGACGCTGCTGGAGATCCGTGAGGCAGAGCAGCGAGCGGCGGCGAAGGTACTGGGCGTGAAGGAGTGTGTCTTCCTGCGTTATCCGGACGGCTTCGTCGAGGACACGGCTGAAATGCGGGGACGCATCGTGCGCGAGCTGCGGCGCCTGAAGCCAGAGATTGTGGTCACCTGGGACCCCTTTCGGGATAGCTTCACGCACCGCGATCACCGGCTAACGGGGCAGGCCGCCCTGGACGCTGTCTATCCGTTGGCGCGAAACCCGCAGGGTTACCCTGAGCACCTTGAGGAGGGATTCGAGGTGCACCGAGTGAAAGAAGTATTGCTGGCCGGGACAGGCAAGGCCGACTATTTCGTCGACGTTAGCGCGCGGGATTTCAGCACCAAGATACGCGCATTGCAGGCACACACGAGCCAGATCGGCCAAGCTCCAGTCAAGGAATTACGCAAGCGGCTGCGCCAGAGGATGGCCGAGACCGGCAAGGAACCCGGTTACAAGTTGGCGGAGGGATTCCGCCGGCTTACCTGGGGATGACCGCCCTTGTATGAGCTGTCAATCGCGACGTTCTGGCTAGCGATAGGCACGAGCGGGATCTCCGCGCTCCTTTTCTGGGGGCATTTGATTGGGCTCAGACTCATCGTGCGTCGCCTGGCGACGGACGCGGGGCATGGTCCCGCCATCGCTTCCATCGAGTCCGCTGATCTAGCGACGACGCCAGGGCCGCTCGGCGGGCTCGGTTCTCTGGCGACGTGGAGCACCGCCGGCTTTCTTGCGGTCTCGTTAATCGCTCGGTGGCAGGCTGTCGACCACGCGCCGTGGTCCAACATGTATGAGTTCACGATCGCCTTCGCGACGGGTATTTGCGCTTTTTACGTCTTCTTTGAGCGGCTGTTCATTGGCGATTCGAACTTGCAGGCCGGCCGGATGCTAGGGGCGCTTGCGCTGCCTGTGGTTTGCGGGATGCTTGTGGTCACGGCTGCGTTCTTCCCCGCGGACGTGCGGCCTCTGGTTCCCGCGCTGCAGAACACGGACCTTCTGGCCATTCACGTGGCGGCCATGGTGGTGGCCTACGGGGCGCTCAGCGTATCGTTTGCGGCGGCGGTGTTGTACCTGGTGCAGGGCGGCGAGCGAAATCGCTTCGCACGCCTGCCTGATGCTGGGCTGCTCGATGAGATCGCTTATCGGTCGGTGATCCTAGGGTTCCCGATATTGGCGCTTGGCATTGCGCTTGGGGCGTACTGGGCGAACAACGCCTGGGGCCGGTACTGGGGTTGGGACCCCAAGGAGACGTCAGCGTTGGTCACGTGGCTGATCTACGGCGTGTACCTGCATATGCGGGGTCTTCGCAGCTGGTCAGGTACTCGGTCTGCCGCTGTATTGGTTGGAGGGTTCGCGGCTGTACTGTTCACCTACTTCGCCGTGAACCTGTGGATATCGGGGCTGCACAGCTACGCGGGAGTGTGAAGAGCGGAGCGACGGAGCTGTCTTTCAATTTGACATCGCGATCACTGTTGGCTATCCTTACCATTTGGCGTCCGGATATTCGAGTCCGTGAGCCGAAATACGCGGTCGGAAGGCCCGTTTCCGTCTAGTGAAGTAGGAAACGGAGTGGCTTTCGGCCTTTTGTTTGGATAGGAGTGGCAGAGCACCGCCACTCAAGGTGGGAAGCAGGAATAGACAGTTGCCAACGATAAATCAGCTGGTTCGCCACGGGCGCAAGCCCTTTGTTAAGAAGACAAAGGCGCCTGCGTTGCGCTTTCGCTTTAACGCTCTCACGAACCGCACTATCCGTGGTGCAGGCAGTCCGCTAAAGCGCGGTGTCTGCACGAACGTGCGCACGCAGACGCCGAAGAAGCCAAACTCGGCATTGAGGAAGGTTGCTCGTGTTCGCCTTACGAACGGCATCGAGGTGACGGCGTACATCCCCGGCGAGGGTCACACTCTCCAGGAGCACTCGGTCGTGCTGATTCGGGGTGGACGCGTGCGTGATCTACCGGGCGTCCGCTACCACATTGTGCGGGGCGCCCTCGATGCGACAGGTGTTCAGGGCCGCAACCAACAGCGCAGCAAGTACGGCACGCGCAAGGGCGAAGGCCGCTAGGTAACCTGGGGCAGATATGCCGCGACGCGGTAAGGTTGTTCGCCGTCCGACACCGCCCGATGCTAAGTACGGGAGTGTCTGGGTGCAGATCCTGATCAACAAGGTGATGAAGAACGGGAAGAAGAGCCTGGCTGAGCGCATCGTCTATAAGGCACTTGACGAGGTGGCGGAGCGAACGAAGGAAGACGCGCGTCAGGTGTTCGAGCAGGCGATGCGAAATACGATGCCGATCCTGGAGGTAAGACCGCGTAGGGTTGGTGGTGCGACGTATCAGATACCGCTGGAAGTACGGCCTGCCCGGCAGATGTCGCTGGCGATGCGCTGGATCCTGGGATCGGCGCGTGGCAGGAGCGGACGGCCCATGTCTGAGCGACTGGCTGTTGAGCTCATCGATGCCTATCGTCAGCAGGGCGCGGCGATCAAGAAGCGCGAAGACACTCACAAGATGGCGGAGGCGAACAAGGCCTTCGTGCACTACCGGTGGTAGCGGCAGCGCCACCAGCGAAATGGCAACTTAATTCCCGCCCCGGGGAGCTTGAAACTGTTATGAGTACGGTTGATCCAAGTGAAAAGGTACGCAATATCGGAATTATTGCGCATATTGACGCTGGGAAGACGACGGTCACCGAGCGGATCCTCTATTACACGGGGATCACGTACAAGATTGGTGACGTCGACGCCGGCACTGCCGTGATGGACTGGATGGCGCAGGAGCGCGAACGGGGTATCACGATTACGGCGGCGGCAACGACCGCGCAGTGGAAGGACCACTCGATCAATATCGTCGACACGCCAGGGCACGTAGATTTCACCGTTGAGGTCGAGCGAAGCCTGCGGGTACTCGATGGAGGGGTAGTCGTATTCGATGCCGTGGCCGGGGTGCAGAGCCAGTCTGAGACCGTATGGCGCCAGGCTGACCGTTACCACATTCCGCGGATCGGCTTCATCAACAAAATGGACCGGGTTGGCGCCGACTTTTGGAACGCCGTAGGGATGATCCGTGAGCGCCTGAATGCCCGCCCGATTCCGGTGCAAATACCCATGGGTGACGAGGAACGATTCAGAGGCGTGATCGATCTTGTGGAGGAGGTCGCGCTGGTGTTTGGCGAGGGCGACGACGAGCCCAAGCCGCAAAGTATCCCGCCAGAATTCATCGACGAGGCGAAGCGTCGGCGTGACGAGTTGTTGGAGGGGATCGCCGAGGTTGACGACCAGATGCTCATCAGCTACGTCGAGCACCACGAGGTGACGGCGCTTGAGCTGAAGAAGGCCATTCGCAGGGCGACACTCGCGGGAGTCGTCAACCCGATACTTTGCGGTGCCGCACTTAAAAATAAGGGCATCCACCCCCTGCTGAACGCTGTGATTGACTATCTGCCGTCTCCGCTTGAAGTCCCTCCGATGTCTGGCATTGATCCCAAGACCGGTGAGGCGGTGATACGTGCGCCACGCGAGGATGAGCCCTTCTCCGCGCTGGCGTTCAAGGTTGTCGCCGACCCTTACGTAGGCCGACTAGTCTATTTCCGCGTCTACTCGGGCGTGGCCAAACAGGGGGCGACGCTCTACAACAGCACGCGTGGAAGCCGGGAGCGGCTTGGCCGCATCCTCCTCATGCATGCCAACCGCCGCGAGGATGTCGATACTATCGACGCAGGCAGCATCGCGGCGACAGTCGGACTGAAAAACACCTTCACGGGTGACACGCTTTGCGACGAAGGCAAGCAGGTGGTCCTTGAGGCGATCAAGTTTCCCGAGCCCGTAATCTCAGTGGCTATCGAACCGAAGACGAAGGACGATCAGGAGCGTATGGGTGACAGCCTCACGCGGCTGGTTGAGGAAGACCCTACCTTCAAGGCTCGCTACGACAAGGAGACGGGCCAAACGATTATCTCTGGCATGGGAGAGTTGCATCTGGAGATCATCGTTGATCGGATGCTGCGAGAGTTCAATGTGCAAGCGGATGTTGGACGGCCAGAAGTTGCGTACAAGGAGACCATTACTCAACCATCGCGTGCCGAGGGGCGATTCGTTAAGCAGACAGGCGGCCGTGGCCAGTTTGGGGTTGTACACCTGGAGGTAGAGCCCCTGCCGAAGGGATCAGGATTCCAATTCGAGAACAAGATTATCGGCGGGGCGATTCCTAGAGAGTACATTTCGCCTGTCGAGCAGGGCATCAAAGAGGCGTTGGACACAGGCGTGCTGGCCGGCTACCCGGTCATTGACGTGAAGGTCGCGCTGGTCGACGGCCAATATCACCCGGTGGACTCCTCCGAGATTGCGTTCAAGATGGCGGGGTCACTTGGGATCCAGGAGGGTCTGAAGCGGGGCAAGCCGGTTCTCCTCGAGCCCGTGATGAAGGTGGAAGTGGCCACCCCTGATGAATTCTTTGGTGATGTACTGGGTGATATCAGCTCGCGACGCGGTCATGTTGCGGATGTTGACCACAGGGGTCACCTTCGAGTGATAGCGGCGCACGTGCCGCTGGCGGAGACCTTCGGGTACGCGACGACCCTGCGCTCGCTCACTCAAGGGCGGGCGAGCTACACTATGGAATTTGATCACTACCAGCACTTGCCGGCATCGCTCGCGGAGCAGGTTTCGGGGAGGATGCAGGGAGCCGTGCGGAGATAACGATGGCACGTCAGAAGATACGGATTCGCCTCAAAGCGTTTGACCATCGCATACTCGACCAGTCCGCGGTGCTGATCGTGGAGGCGGCTGAGCGCACGGGAGCGGCGGTTGCGGGGCCGGTACCACTACCGACAGCAATCGAGAAATTTTGCGTCATACGCTCACCTCATATCGACAAAGACTCGCGCGAGCAGTTCGAGATCCGGACCCACAAGCGGCTGATCGACATTCTGGAGCCTACCTCGAAGACAGTTGACGCGCTCATGCGGCTGCAGTTGCCGTCCGGGGTGGACATCGAGATCAAGCTATGAGCATCGAGGGGATACTGGGCCGGAAGGTGGGGATGACGCAAGTCTTCGAGGACAGCGGCGAAGCGGTGCCGGTGACCGTGATCGACACGTCCCAGAATACGGTTGTACAGGTCAAGACTAAGGACAATGACGGATACGAGGCGGTGCAGCTTGGTTTCGGCACTCGCAAGCGAGTTAACTCGCCTCTGAAAGGTCACATGAAGGGCCACGGCGACTTTCGGTACCTGCGCGAACTCAAGGTGGACGACGTGGGTCAGTGGGAGGCGGGAAGCAAAGTGGGTTGCGAGATATTCGCGCCGGGGGACCTTGTAGATGTGTCCGGAGCAGCCAAGGGACGCGGGTTCGCCGGCGTGGTTAAGCGGCATGGTTTTCACGGGGGACCGAAGACGCACGGCCAGTCCGATCGTCATAGGGCGGCGGGATCCATTGGCGCAGGCACCTCCCCGGGTAGGGTGATCAAAGGGATGAAGATGGCGGGTCACATGGGTACGAACCAGGTGACAGTCAAGAACCTCAAGGTTGTTCGTTCGGACTCGGCGAAGGGAATTCTGATGGTGCGGGGTGCAGTTCCTGGAAACGAAGGCATCCTGCTGAAGGTGCGGCGGTCCAAGCATGGGAGGGCGAGGTCTAAGTGAAACTTCCTGTGCGAAACGCGGAGGGCAAGGAACTGCGCAAACTTGATGTAGACGACAGCGTCTTCGGGATCGAACCGAACGCCTCGGTGCTGCACCAGGCGTTCGTAGCCGGACGCAACAATCAGCGCTGGGGCACAGCGCAGACCAAGACGCGCGGACGCGTGCAAGGCAGCACAGCAAAGATACGAAGGCAGAAGTATACGGGCCGCGCGCGCGCCGGCAGTAATCGGGCGCCCAACCGCGTCGGAGGCGGCGTCGCGTTTGGACCGCAACAGCGCGATTACAGCCAGGCGTTGAACAAAAAGATGCGGCGACTGGCGATTCGCTCGGCCCTGTCCGGGAAGGTGGCCGACGATCAGCTCGTGATCATCGACCAACTTGTCTTCCCGAGACCGAAAACGAAGGCAATTGTGGATGTGCTGCGAAATGTCGGGATCGAGCGATCGGCGCTGATCGTCACAGGCGCGCCGGAGCGATCTGTCTTCGTGAGCGCCCGCAACCTGGCTCGCACCAAGGTCCTTCCGGCAGCGTACCTTAACGTCGTCGATATGATGAACCACCAGAAACTCTTGCTCACGGTGGATGCTGTGCGTATAGCCGAAGAGCTTTGGGGCAAGGCAAAGACTGCGCCAACAGCGGTGGCCGAGGCAAAGCCGAAGCGGGTGAGCGCCGCGAAGGCCAGCGCTGCGGAGGAGAAGCCGAAGCGGGTGAGCGCTGCGAAGGCCAGTGTGGCTGAGGAGAAGCCGAAACGAGCGCGCGCTGCCGAGGCTGCTGTGATGGAAGACGCCGCCGAGCCGCAAGATTCTATCGCGAAGGCTTCGGTGGCCGTGGCTCCTGCAACGAAGCCGAAGAGAGCAAAGACACGCACGGGCGCGAAAGCACCCGCGAAGGCGACGGCAAAGAAGACTGCGGCACCGAAGGAGCCAGCCGCGAAAGCGAAAGACAGCGAACCGGCTGCCGAGGCGCCGAAGCCGCGCGCCCGCCGCGCCAAGAAGACCGCGGAAAGTGGGGAATAAGGGTGGCCAAGGCGCTGCATCCGCTGGTCGTGATAGTGCGACCAATGATCACGGAAAAGGCAACTCGGCTGGGGACCGAACATAAGTACATGTTCGAAGTGGAGACGGCGGCGAATAAGGTGCAGGTAAAGGAAGCGGTGGAGAAGGGCTTTTCAGTTAAAGTAACGAGCGTTAATTTGATGAACGTTAGAGGCAAGCCGAAGCGTGTACGCGGAAATCGGATCAAGCACCGACCGGACTGGAAGAAGGCGGTCGTAACGCTGGCGCCGGGCGACAAGATCGAATTGTTCGAGGGTATTTAGAGTGGCAGTCAAGCAGTACAAACCCACTTCGCCGGGGCGACGGGGCGCGACGGGGCACAGCTTCGATGAGATCACGAGGTCCAAGCCGGAAAAATCGCTGGTCTCGCCGCGCAACCGAAAGGCTGGACGGAATAACCAGGGGCGAATCACTGTACGCCATCGGGGAGGCGGTGCGAAGCGGCGACTGCGCGATGTGGACTTTAGGCGTGACAAGGTTGGTGTGCCAGGGAGGGTTGCATCGATCGAATATGATCCGAATCGCTCAGCCCGAATCGCGCTGATCCACTACGTTGACGGGGAGAAGCGATATATTCTGTGGCCTGTTGGTCTGAACGTGGGAGATATGGTCACCTCAGGGCCCGATTCCGAAATCAAGCCCGGTAACGCGCTGCCCATGTCCAAGATACCGTCTGGCACCCAGATTCATAACCTGGAGTTGCACAAAGGTAAGGGCGGTCAACTCGTGCGGGGCGCCGGCGGGTCTGCTCAGCTACTCGCGCGGGAAGAGGGCTACGCGCTCATACGCCTCCCTTCGGGAGAGGTCCGCCGCGTCCTAGCTGAGTGCATGGCGACGATAGGTCAGGTGGGTAACGTCGAGCACAGTCAGATAAAGCTAGGCCGCGCTGGGCGAAGGCGTTTGATGGGCCGGCGTCCGCATGTTCGTGGTGCCGCTATGAACCCGCGCGATCACCCGCACGGGGGCGGCGAGGGCCGCGCTCCCATAGGGATGCCCGGTCCGAAGACGCCGTGGGGCAAGCCCACGCTGGGATACCGCACGCGACGCCGCAAGGATACGAACAAGTACATCGTGCGGCGAAGGTACGAGGTCTAAGAATGTCGAGATCGACGAAGAAAGGGCCGTTCGCTGACGCTAAGCTGATCGAGAAGGTGCTGAAGGTGCAGCAATCTGGTCAGAAGACGGTTATCCGGACGTGGTCCCGCCGGTCGACAATTCTGCCAGAGATGGTGAACCTGACAATTGCCATACACGACGGCAGGCGGCATGTGCCAATTTTCATCACTGAGAACATGGTTGGCCACAAGCTGGGTGAGTTCGCGCCCACGCGGACGTTCCGCGGACACACCAGCAAGTCTGCTCAGGTGAGTCAGGCGAGGAAGAAATAACGATGGTCGCGGTCAAGTCCTACACGCATGGCGCACAGGTGGCTCCGAAGAAGCTGCGGATCATCATGAACGAGGTGCGTGGCAAGCGGGTGGACGAGGCGATGTCGCTGCTTCGATTCCTCACGTCTCCCCATGCCCGGATCGTGGCAAAGGCCGTGCGCTCGGCGGCGGCGAACGCGGAGAACAACTACAGCCTCGATCCTCGCCGGTTGCGAGTGACGCAGGCCTTTGTTGGCGATGGCGAGCGCTTCCGGCGCTTGATCCCTCGCGCCCGGGGGCGGGCCGACGTCTCTTACAAGCGCCGGAGCAATGTGACCATCGTTGTGGAAGAGGTGAACTGACGTGGGACAGAAAGTGCATCCCCACGGTTTCCGCCTGGGCTATATCTACGACTGGAACAGCAAGTGGTTCGCTGATCGCAACTACACTGAGTTGCTGCACGAAGACCTCTCGATTCGTCGCGCGATCCAGAAGGGGCTGCCGGACGCGGGAATCGCCAAGGTCGAGATCGAGCGGAACGCCAACCAGATAACGGTGAGCGTTCATACGGCGCGACCAGGCATCGTGATCGGGCGCGGAGGTCAGAGAGTGGACGAACTGCGGGGAACGCTGGAGAAGGTGACGGGCCGCAAGGTCCGAGTGAACATTAACGAGATCCGTGTTCCTGAGGTCGAGGCCCCGCTGGTCGCGAGAGCGGTGGCGGAACAGATCGAGCGTCGCGTCGCTCACCGTCGCGCGATCAAGCAGGCGGCAATGCGGGCGATGCAGCGCGGAGCTCAGGGTGTGCGCATAAGGATATCCGGACGATTGGGCGGCGCGGACATGTCCCGCACAGATCAAGAAAGACAGGGTCGCGTGCCGCTCCACACACTCAAGGCCGATGTTGACTACGGTACGGCTGAGGCGCGGACCACTCTGGGTCGAATTGGTGTCAAGGTGTGGATATACAAGGGAGACGCGGTGGCGGAGCGGGCGGCGCGGAGGCGAGCCGCGGAGCGAGAGGCTGAGGAGGCGGCTCAAGCCGAGGCAGCGCAGGCTGTGGTGGCACCAGAATCCCCAGTGGATGACGCGGAGCCAGTAGTGGCAGAGGCCGTGCCTGATGAGGGGACTGATGCTACAGCCTAAACGAACGAAATTCCGTAAGGCCCATCGCGGCCGTCGGCGAGGCCTGGCGACTTCGGGAAACAACGTGGCGTTCGGGGAGTTCGGCCTGCAGGCGCTCGGTCCGTGTTGGATGACGGCTCGGCAGATAGAGGCCGGCCGCCGCGCGATAACGCGCTATGTGCGCAGGGGCGGCAAGCTCTGGATACGCATCTTTCCCGATAAGCCATACACAAAGAAGCCTCTTGAGGTCCGTCAGGGAAGCGGGAAGGGCCCCGTCGAGGCGTGGGTGGCGGTTGTGAAACCGGGAAGGGTTATCTATGAGATCGCCGGCGTTAAGGAAGACGTAGCACGAGAGGCCATGCGTCTGGCGGCTCACAAGCTTCCTATCCCAACACGCTTTGTGGCGAGGCCGGAGATTTAGCAATGGCGAAGAAGCTCAAGACGAAAACAGTGGACATCCGGAAGCTATCCGATGGCGATCTCAAGAAGGAGATCGAGGAGACTTACCGGAGGCAATTCTCGATGCGCCTGCAGCGGGAGACGCGGCAACTGACGAATCACAGGGAACTTCCGGGTGTGCAGCGCCAGATAGCTCGACTCTTGACGATCAGGCGAGAGCGCGACCTGGCGAAGGCGAACACGATGGATGGAGTTGCGCAATGACTGCCGCACGGGGGCAATACGGCGGCCGGAAGGTCCGGGAAGGCACCGTGGTTAGCGATAAGATGGAAAAGACGGTGCTCGTGGCTGTCGAGGCGCATTTCCGCCACCGGCTGTACAAAAAGACCGTGCGGCGCGTGCGACGTTTCATGGCGCACGATGAACGGGAAGAGGCGGCTCTGGGCGACCGGGTTCGGATCATCGAGGCGACCCCGATTTCAAAAAACAAGCGCTGGCGGGTCGTCGAGGTGCTAAACAGGGCGGAGCTGCCCGACGTTGCCGCAGAGTCAATCGACTTGGATCTCCTGGGCGAAGTGAAGCGTGAGGACGAAGCTAGGGACGCCGCTGAGACTCCCCAAGCGACAGTGAGCATCGAAGCGACCAACGACTCAGCGGAGCCAAGCGAGGTAGAGGCGGTGGATGAGATCGTGGAGCCCAGCCAGGACGACCTGGCAGAGGGATCAGATGCGGCTGAGGAGTCCGACGGGGAGACGATCACCTCGGAAGTCGAAAAGACAGAGAGTTCTGAGTCAGCGGGCGAAGAGATAGTCGTGGAGGCGGTTGGCGACGATGTGTCTG